>Ga0068859_100000013_pt1 | contig 291126 bp, 262 predicted proteins | sample KBSSwiS22_FD_66585 | JGI IMG/M metagenome (GOLD analysis project Ga0068859, IMG submission 66585) | Switchgrass rhizosphere microbial communities from Kellogg Biological Station, Michigan, USA - KBS Switchgrass S2-2 | ecosystem: Host-associated > Plants > Roots > Rhizosphere > Soil ...
ATCCTAACTTGGTTTTGATTAACTTAGTTTCCTGATTCATGATCTGACATTTTGAGGTTAATTAAGAGTGTGGTTACTTAAAGTTAACCTCATTTGTCAGATCAAATCTTAGCTTCTACATATTAATATTCCAGCACGCCCATCTTTCCTGTTTCGTAATCAGCAATGGCCTGTTGTATTTCTTCAAAACTATTCATTACAAAAGGGCCGTAGCTGACAACTTTTTCTTTGATGGGCAATCCGCCAAACACCAGCAATTCACTGTCTTCTGTTGCCGTAAATACCAATTGGTCACCATCTGTATTAAAATTAACCAGTTCGCCTGCTATTGGTTCCTTATTCAGCACTTTTAGTTTTCCCTGCATTATATAAATAGCAGCACTGTAATTATCTTTTACGGGCAAGGTTAGTAAAGTGTCTTTTTTAATTTTCAGGTGATACAAAAACATAGGTGTGTGGGTGCTGATAGGAGAGGATAGCCCTTCATATTCACCTATCACCACTTTAAGCCAGGTTTGTTCTTTTTCAATTACCGGCATTGCAGTTGAACCGTAATGCCTGAAAGTTGATGCAAGCCTTTTTTTATCTGCGGGCAGGTTTATCCATAACTGCAGCAATTGAACCGTACCGCCTTCTTTCAATAACTTTTCTGCAGGACCTTCAGAATGCAAAATACCTGCGCCTGAGGTCATCCAGTTTACATCGCCAGCTGTTGCTATTTGATTATGGCCCTTACTATCGCGGTGAAAGAATTCACCATCCAGCAAATAGGTAACTACTTCAAAGCCGGCATGCGGATGCGGCGGCAATCTGGTTGCCGAATTTGTTTTCAGTACAAACGGGCTCATATGATGTATCAGCAAAAACGGGTCTACCTGTTTAAGGTTACGGGTGGGCAATACATTCTTTATTTTAAAATCGCCCACTCTTTCATTGGTTGCGCTTTCTATTTGCGCTATCGTACGTGTGGTCATAGCCACCTCCTTTTTTTAATTTAATGACATGGGCACTTCAATGGCCAGTATGAAACTTTTGTCAGTAGCTTTTAAGACTACTTCATTTGCCTCTGAAACACCCAATGCGTCTCTTTTATTCAATTCTTTACCGGCAATGTTTACTTTTCCTTCCAATACAAAGAAATAAATACCAGTTCCGGCAAAAGCATTTTTATAATCCAGTTGAGTGCCGGCATCTATTTGGGCCAGCGAAAATTTTGCATCCTGGTTAATCCATACCGCGTTGTCTTGTTCATCGGGGCTAACCACTGTCTGCCATTGATTGTGCCGTCCGGCAGTGTCAAATGTTTTTTGTTCGTAGCGCGGCGTAATATCCTTTTGTTTTGGAAACAGCCATACCTGCAAAAAATTTACCGGCGCTGTTTTGGAAGCATTGAATTCTGAATGAGATATACCCGAGCCCGCACTCATAATTTGTACATCGCCGGTATTAATGATTTCACTTCTGCCGGTACTGTCTTTATGCGCCAGGGTGCCAGACAAAGGGATGGATACAATTTCCATATTATCGTGCGGGTGGGTGCCAAAACCGGCGCCGCCTTTTACCATATCATCATTCAGCACCCTAAGCGCACCAAAATGCATTTTTTCAGCCTTGTGCCACTGACCGAAACTAAATGAATGATGACTATCCAGCCAGCCAAAATTTGCGTGCCCCCTTTCAGCAGCGGGGTGGTATAATGTTTTCATTTTTTTAATTTTAATGTTTAAACATCAATTAGTATACCAGTACATAAAAAATACTGGTACACCAGGCTGGGTGAGCTTTTTCGGCCTATTCGTCAGTTATTTTATGCTGGATTGGCGGGTGGCAATATAAATTCAACATCTTCTTCCCTGTTTTCGTTGAATTCTATGATAAAATTGTTTCTGCCTTCTCCGGTAAGAATGGACATATACCGCTGCTGGGCCAGTTCCAGCAGGGAAAGAAAAAGAAACAGGGCATGAATGCGGTTTTCGCATATATCGAATATTTTTTCAAATGCCGTGGTTTTCTCTGTTTGCAATTTTTTGAGCAGGAATTCGCGGCTGTCTTCCATGGTATAATTGTACCTCACTACGGTATGTACCGGCCGGTGGTTGCGATCGTACATACGCTGCATGGCTTTCTCAAAAGCCTTCATCAGTTTGTACAGGGTAATATTCTGGATTTCTGTTCCTTCTCCGGCTTCTTCACCAATACTGGCTATTTCTTTTTGCAGGTTACCGCGTTTCACCATCAGCATCCTGATGGCTTCCATGTCTGCCATCTGTGCGGCCGCTTCCTTGTATTTCTTGTATTCCAGTATCTTGTCAATCAATTCCTGCCTGGGATCTATTTCATTGCCTTGTGCATCAATTTCTTTGCGGGGCAGCAGCATCTTTGCCTTTATGCGCATAAGGGTGGATACAAAAAGTATAAACTCGCTTGATAGCTCAATATTCAGCTTTTCCTGCTGGTGTACAAAATCAAGAAAATCTTTGATGATTTTAGTAATGGGTATATTATAGATATCCAGCTCGTCACGCTCAATAAAAAATAGGAGCAGGTCGAACGGCCCTTCAAATTGCGCTAATTTAATCTGGTAAGATGGTGCACTCACGTTAATTCATTTACGGCATTAAAAAGAAAGGGTCCCGGCTTAACCGGGACCCGACAAATGTAAGGAAATAATATGGCAGCATCTGGCCGGGAATTCCACAACCTGTTAAGATATTTGTGACAATATGCACGCATTCCATGCAGCGTTTTATCAGAATTTAGCGCTATAGCCAAAGCCTACGTATTCCCGCAACTGCGTCCGGGCACCCTTACCATCTGCCCCAAATATCCGCACATCGTCGTCATAAATAATATCAAGCCCAAAATTGAAAGAAAGACCTTTGAAAAGATTGACACTTAGCACGTTGGTCATGTACAGGTCTATATTTTCAGGGTTGTGTTTATAATTGGAGAACAGGTCGAGCTTGCCTTTATAAATGACTTTCTTAGGAACAATCTCTTTCAGGTAGTTCGCACTCAGATAGGCGCCTATTTCATCATTTACGGTTTTGCCGGAATCAACGCCATAGACATTGCCTTTTGCGAAAGGGGTTAACGGGTTTAGACCGGTGGCTGTTACTACCACCCAACGGCTGGTAATGGGCGATACAAACAAGGAGAATTCTTTATTGGGCTTAAAATCGAGACCCAGGGCCAGTACTATATAGCCTGGCGACATAAATTCAGATATTTTAGCAGAAGTGGTGTCAGTTGGATATTTGAAACCAGGCGCAAACTGCGAGCGGAAATTGAACAAGGCACTTCCATACCATTTGCTGGTGGGAGTTAATTTGTAGCCGTATTTTGAAGTAAGATCAATACGGTCATCGCTTTTGCGCGAACCAAGTGAGGTTGTTTTTACATAACCCAGCGCAAGGTCCAGGCTATTGTCCCAGGCATTTCTGTCTTTCGCATAAAATGCATGTACGTTAAAAAAGCCGTTTACATTTAGCTGCAAATTATCTCCGCCTGCGGCCCAGTTAGACAGCGTTGTCTGGCCAAAGGTAAGATTGAAAAGTCCGCCTGTTTTCCAGGTTTTTGCAATGGTATCATTGGGATCTTTGGTAATGGTTTTGGCACCGGCATCTCTTAATTCCTGAACGGTTTTATCCTGGGCACTTGCGTGTAATATAAATGCAAACAGTGAGCCCAATAAGCATATCTTTTTCATTTGTAGGTTTTTATTTGTAAACAATGGTAAACACTATGCGGCAGCAGGTGATTGACTTTATGACGTTTTACTTTTTATAAAAACGGCATTCCAATGTTTATTGAAATGCCGGGAAATATATTTTGAAAATATTATTTTAATCAGGAGAAAGTATGGTTTTTCTGCTGATTAAAAAACATAGGTACTATTTTAATTTTATTACCCTATGGGAGCACTTATTTTTTTACAGCATCTCTTATTTCCATTAATAGCTTATCAGTGGAAGATGGCTCAGTGGCAGAAGGTACTTTTTTTTGCTCCAGGCTTTTCATTGCCTTTACGATGATAAAAAGAATAAATGCAACGATAACGAATTTAATTACCGCTGCCAGGAAGCTGCCATATTTAACGGCACCCCAGGCCAGTTTTTCAATATCCTGTAAATTGGCGGCTTTTAATGCAGGCGCCAGCAATAATGGTGTAATTACATTATCTACCAGCGAGGAGACAATGGCAGTAAATGCTGCTCCAATAACTACCGCCACAGCGAGGTCAATAACATTGCCGCGTAAAACAAAGTCTTTGAATTCTTTGAACATTCCCATAACAATTAATTTTAGTTGTAAGTGTTAAAATGAACCAGGTGCCCTGAATTTACGACTAAGTTGCAACAGAATCGTTAAGGGTTGCATCAAATAGCAAAAAATGTTTATTTCTTAAGTCCGGGAAACCGCATTTTCAGATCCTCCAGGGCATTGCGCAGTTGTTTGGCGATGACATATTCCTTATACCAGTTCTGGTCCGATGGTACGATGGTCCATGGTATATCTCCACAGTTTTCAAAACAATCTTCGTACGCATCCATGTATTCGTTCCATAGTTTGGCTTCTGCAAAATCATTTTCATTGTATTTCCATTGTTTGGCGGGATCTTTCATTCTTTCCTGCAGTCGTTCCTGTTGTTCATCTGGCGATATATGCAGGTAGAATTTTAAGATAACGGTATTATTATGTTCCACCAGCAATTTTTCGAAATTGTTAATGGCCTTCATCCTTTTCCTTGCAGTTTCATCGTCGCACCATTTGTGTACCCTGGTTATTAGTACGTCTTCGTAATGCGAGCGGTTAAAAAGCTGTATCATTCCTTTTGCCGGGGCATGGCGGTGAATGCGCCACAAAAAATCATGCGATAATTCTTCTGCTGTGGGTGCTTTAAAAGATTGTACCGTTACGCCCTGCGGGTTCAGCTTGCCAAAAACATTCCTGATAATGCCATCTTTGCCACTGGCATCCATACCCTGTATTACAATCAAAACAGAATGTTTGCTTTCTGCATATAAAAGATTTTGCAGCGCATTCAGTTCATCTGTTAGTGTAACAATTTTTTCTTTGGTATCCTGTTTGTCAAAATCTTTTGGCGCCCTGGTGCTGATATCGCCCAATTTTATTTTTGCCATGAAACATCGTTTTTTTGAAGGTAGAATTTATTTTACATGTGTTTTTAAATCATTGTATTTTTTACAATTTGACGGGTTAACGGGCAATTTCTTATGCGGCTTTTATTAAATCAATGCAATGCTGGCCGGATTAATTCACCACAGGCTGGTTTGTTACAGGAGTTTTTAAAAGTAACGTCAATGAATAGTCGCAAATTAGCTCAGTAATTTAAACACCACGCCCGCCAGCATACCGCCAACAACAGGGCCAATAACAGGTATCCAGCTATATGTCCAGTCACTGTCTCTTTTGCCGGGTATGGGCAATACAGCATGCATAATACGCGGACCAAGATCCCTGGCGGGGTTAATGGCGTAACCCGTAGGCCCACCCAGCGACAAGCCAATGCCCAGCACTACCAATGCTACCGGCAGTGCTTTCAGCGACCCCAATGTGGCGTCTGGTGCTGCAATATAAAGCGCCGCAAATACCAGCATAAAAGTGCCAATCATTTCTGTAATTAAATTATTGGGAGTGCTGCGTATGGCCGGGCCGGTACAGAATACGGCCAGTTTTGCATCTGCATCGGGTGTAGCGTTGAAATGTAATTTATATGCCAGCCATACTGCCAACGCGCCTGTCATGGCGCCCAGGAACTGGCCGCCAACATATGCCGGCACATCGGCCCAGCTAAAACCATCTCCTATATAGGCGGCTGCCAGTGTAAAAGCGGGGTTAAGATGGGCTTTACTGAAATGGGATGCAACAAAAATACCCGTAAACACCGCTATTGCCCAGCCGAATGTAATAACTATCCAGCCGCTGTTATTGCCTTTTGTTTTATTAAGTACTACATTGGCAACCACGCCATCGCCCAGAATAATCAGGATGGCTGTGCCAAGAAATTCGCCTAAAAAAGGGTGCATAATCGTTGTTTTTATTTAATGGTTAGCAAGCGGAATATAATTAAGTGCGATTTTTTTGAATGCAGCTACCTGCTCGGTTTCCCATTTTTTGTCCCGGCCCATCAGCCTGGCCATCAAACCAGCCACTGCCGGTGCGGCTTCCAGGGCTGCTTTTGCGTCCAGCAAAATGGCCCTTGTTCTCCTGGCCAGTGCATCATCTACGGTAATGCACATTTCTTCCTGCACTGCCCAGGCTATGGCTGCTTTTGTATAAGGAAGGTGTTCATGTATTTTTTCAGCCAGCGACGGATCTGATGCGGCCAGTGCTTCCACAGCGGGCTGGTCGGTGCCATAGTAATAATAATCATTGTTGTAATCATTGGTAGTTTGTGCGCCATGAATAGACAATGTTTCAGTGATGCATTCTTTCGTGGGCAGCATATTGTTGATAGCTGCTGTATTTACCACATCTTCCGCCATCTTACGGTAGGTAGTCCATTTACCACCCAATATATTTATCAGGCCCGATGGCGAAATTGTAATTACATGATCTCTTGAAAGCTCCGCGGTTTTTTTGCTTTCTGCCTTTACTAACGGCCTAAGACCGGCGAAAATACTTCTTACGTCATTAATGCCGGGGTCTTTGGTAAGATAGCGGCCAATATGGTGAATGATAAAATCTACCTCATCTGCCTGAGCCAGCGGTTCTTCGTTTATTTTTTTTACGGCCGTATCGGTGGTTCCCACAATCACTTTCTTGTGCCAGGGAACGGCAAACAAAACCCTTCCGTCATCTGTGTGCGGTATCATAATGGCGCTGTTGCCGGGTAAAAATGCCGCATCCAGCACAATATGAATACCCTGGCTGGGTGCAATGGTTTTTGTTTTGGTTGCATCGTCCATATGCTGCACGGTATCGCTGAAAACGCCGGTTGCATTGATGACCGCCTTACATTTTACTTCATATTCTTTTCCGCTTAACTGGTCTTTTACCTGTACACCGGTTATTTTATTATGGGTTTTAATAAATCCCTTTACGCCGCAATAATTCAGTAAACATCCACCATGGGCAGCGGCGGTTTGTGCCATATTGATGGCCAGGCGGGCATCATCAAATTGTCCGTCGTGGTATAAGACCCCGCCGCGCAAATCGGCAGGATCAAGCGTAGGGGCTCTTTCCAGCACCTCTTCCTTACTCAGCCATTCAGAAGGGCCCAGTCCCAGGTTGCCACTCATCCAATCGTATACTTTAAGACCAAGGCCATAATAAGGGCCTTCCCACCATTTATAGTTAGGCACAATAAAAGACTGATTTTTTACCAGGTGCGGCGCATTTTTTTTCAATGTGCCTCTCTCTTTTAATGCATCCATTACCAGTTTAATGTTTCCCTGCTGCAGGTAACGCACACCCCCATGTACTAATTTGGTAGAACGGGAAGAGGTACCTTTTGCAAAGTCTGTTTGTTCAAACAGCACGGTCTTATATCCGCGTGAAGCCGCATCAATGGCCGCGCCCAGACCGGTAGCTCCGCCGCCGATAATGCAGATATCCCATTCGCCCTGATGGGATTCCAGTTGCTGAATCATTGTTGATCTGTTCATATGTATGTCCTGTCTGATATAAGATAATTCAATTTCGTGAGACCCGTGGCGTCAATCCTGAGATCCCGGTTGCGCATTCCAAAGCCTTTTTCAATTGTAAATACATCAAAAATAGTTGGCGGTTGATGCATGTTTGATGTCTCACACCTCACGATATTTTCTCACGCCTGACGTCTCACGTCTGACGTCTCACGCCTCACGACCCCGCCCAGGCAATACTGGCTTTTACGGCCCTTTGCCAGCCATTCACCAGCGTTGTAATTGTCTGCTGTTCCATAGCAGGTTTAAATGTTTTATCTGCCTGCCATTGCTTTTGCAGTTCGTCAATATTAGCCCAGTAACCAACGGCCAGGCCGGCCAGGTAAGCAGCGCCCAATGCAGTTGTTTCAAACACTTTTGGCCTAACCACGGGTACATTCAGGATATTGCTTTGAAACTGCATCAGTAAATTGTTGATGGTAGCGCCACCATCCACCCTTAATTCTTTTATACTGATGCCCGAATCGGACTCCATTGCTTTTAATACATCGGTAGTCTGGTAAGCAATACTCTCAAGTGCAGCTCTTGCCAGATGCTCTTTGGTGGTGCCGCGTGTAACCCCAAATATACTTCCGCGCGCATACTGGTTCCAGTGAGGCGCGCCCAGGCCCGCAAATGCCGGCACCAGGTATACACCGCCTGTATCCTGTACCTGTTCTGCCAATGTTTCTATTTCGGCGGCAGAACGAATCATATGAAGCCCGTCCCTTAACCACTGCACAACAGCCCCGGCAATAAAAATACTGCCTTCCAGCGCATACTCCGTTTTGCCGTTTATCTTCCATGCAACAGTTGTCAGCAAATTATTACCCGAACTCACCGCATTGACGCCGGTATTCATCAGCATAAAACAACCCGTGCCGTAGGTGTTTTTTACCATACCAGGGCTGGTGCACATCTGGCCAAACAGGGCCGACTGCTGATCGCCCGCTATACCTGCCAGGGCTATTTCTCCGTGCTCGGTGGTACCATATACTTCGCTGGATTGCTTTACTTCGGGCAAAATGCTCCGGGGAATATCAAATAACTGCAACAATTCTTCATCCCACTGGCAACTGTGAATATTTAATAACATGGTCCTGGAGGCATTGGATACGTCGGTAATATGCAATTTGCCACCAGAAAGTTTCCATGCAAGCCATGTATCTACCGTGCCGAACGCCAGTTCGCCTTTATTGGCTTTGTCTCTTGCACCGGGTATATTGTCCAGTATCCATTTCAATTTTGTGCCGGAGAAATAAGCATCAATGATAAGTCCGGTTTTTTGCTGTATCATAGCGGCCATTCCCCTGGCTTTTAACTCATCACAAAAAGCGGCTGTGCGCCGGTCCTGCCATACAATGGCATTGCATAGGGGTTTGCTGGTTTTCCTGTCCCATACAATAGTTGTTTCTCTTTGGTTGGTAATGCCAATCGCTGCAATTTGTTTGGTAGTAATATTTTGTTTGGCAATTACTTCGGCCATTACACTGAACTGGGTGCTCCATATTTCTTCCGCATCATGTTCTACCCAGGCGGGATGCGGATAAAGCTGGGTAAATTCTTTTTGTGCCGTGGTAACAATGTTTCCATCGTGGTTAAATAATATGGCTCTTGAACTGGTAGTGCCCTGGTCCAGGGCAAGGATGTAAGAATTGTTCATATGCAATCGCTGGTATTTAAGGAAAGTAAGATAGGGAAAAAGAAAGGAATTGGGGATTGGGAATTGGGGATAGGGCTCAATTTTTTTTCAGCGTGTCAAATGCCCAATTCCAAATACTAAAACGCCAGCCTGAAGCTAAAGAATACGCCAAAACGTTTTACGCCTTCGGGCGGAAGCGGCCGGGGCAGCAAACGCCATACAAAATCAAGCCTGAATACTTTGAAGATATTATCTACACCAGTACCAATCTCCATATATGTCTTACCGTTGAGCGAATTAAAAGTATAACCCGGCACCGCATTATACAGTTTATTGGCATCGCTTAAACTGCCCCATAAACCTTTAGCGGTCCAGAACTGCCTGAACTTTAATTTTCTTGTGAAAGGGATAAAACGAAACAAGCCTGCGCCAAAATTATGTTCCAGTCCGAACCCAACATATTTGTCATGCACATATTCCCACCGGTTTAGCAGGCTGTAGGCATATTTGTTATAGTAATAGATCTCATTGCCCGGCGCAACGTCCAGCAGCATAAAGGGCAGGGTGCCAAAGGTTTTGCCGGCGAATACGTTGTAATAGAAAGTACCGTAAGGCGGCACCTGCATAAAATCGGAAATACCACCGGAAATTTTGCTGTAATTGTAACTGCTGTTCAGTATGCCACTGACTCCTTTTGAAAATTTTATTTCGCCAATAGGATAGGGGCTGCCCAGGCTATACCGGTAAAAATAGGTCTCCAAAAATTTCTCCAGATAGGCAAACCGGAATTTAATACTTGTTTCAAAATTATTAAAGGCCTGGCCGCTTTCGGGTGGATAATCGGCTTTTAGCGGAAGGTTGCGCAGGGGATTATATTGTTTGCTGCTGGTATTAAGCGTTACAGAAAAGCCGGAATGCCATTCTTTAAACAGCTCAATTCTTTTTTCTTCCGTAAATAAAAATTTGATGGGTACACCGGTTTTACGGATAGCCAGTGCAAATATGTTGTCCTGGCTTACTTCATCCAGGTATTGCTGTCCGTAATCAATATCCCTGGCGTATTGAGCAAATATATAAGCACGCGGATTTCGCTTGAAGAGGTACAGGGCATCTGCTTCATACTTAAATTTTTTATCGGCAAAGCCGTAAGCCAGGTATCCATGTAAGATGAGGTTTTTATTAAAGCCACGGTTGGTACCCAAATCAAACCGCGTACGGAAGCCTTCCAGCACGTTTGAATAAATCCAGTTTTGCCAGGGGCCGATTTGGTAATTGCCCACATTTAAATAACCTGTGCCAATAAAATTAATGTAATTGGTATACTTTATAAAAAGCGGCATTTTCTCCAAAGTGTCTATCATGGTATAGACGGCTTTTTCATTTTTAGTCAGGGCTTCATGCCTTTGCTGCTGCCAGTAATCATCTTTTTTAGTGCGGGCACCGGCGCTTAATTCCACTTCCTGTATAATCCTGTTTTTTTGCAGCGAATCTTCAATGAAGGGAAGATCATGCGCAATATTTTTATAGGTAGTTGTTTTTCTTGCAATGATGCCGGTTTTATCTTTATTAAGCAGTGTAAAATCTGCCACAAATTTATCTTTTACCAAAAACCAGGTACTGTCATCAATCAGTTTATATTCCTGTATCAGGCTCAGCTTGTCCACGAAATTGATATTGGCATCGGCAGACAGGTACATGGTCATTTTCTGAATGGCCCAGCTGGTATCGTGCACCCAGCAATCGCCCTGGAAAGTGTTTTCGCCTTTTCTTTTGGGTGTAAAGCTCATGTGTATCAGGCGTCTGCCATTTACCAGTTGCGAGTCAAGTACGGTATAGCGGTAATAATTATCTCCGTTATCGCTGATGGGGCTTACAAACTGTTTATCGAATACAGGCACAAAATTAGCATACACATTTACGTTAGCATCTGTACCGCCCAGCAGTTTGCCAATGCTTTCATTGTCTACACCCTCTGATTTGCTGCCTTTTATGATTTCCCTTGTTTTAAATGGTTTTTTCTGGAAATAATAATCGGAAATGGTTTCTGTCAGAAAAACCGGCAGGAAAGGCGGCCCTTCGGTGGTATCAATATTGTCAAAAATAAATCCAAAAGGTTTTAGCAGTTTCCTGCTTTTTATTTTTTCTTTGTTGATCCTGTTTAGATCAAGTTCCATTTTATTATAGAGCTCATAGGTAAAATTGGTAAACCGGTAACGGTCGTTACCTGGTTTGTGTTTTACAATGCGCTTCCACATTAAATAGCCACGATCTATTTTTCTTCTTACCACCACCTCTGCCACGGTTTTACCACGTTCCAGGTTAATTACAAAATGCAACTGGCTGTCGGCAGTGTTTTTTAGAAAATCCGGCCCTATAAAAACTTTATAGTCTTTGTAGCCAACATAAGTTACCAGTAATGTATCAGAAGGCCATTCGGCAAAATGGAAAATAAAATTACCTGCAGAGTCGCTTAGCTTGCCATTGCCGCTGTGCATAAAACTGACGGAAGCAAAGGGCACACGTTCGTCGCTGAGTGCATCTTTAATATATCCCTTTAATATTTTGGTTTGAGCCTGCAACTGAACCGGCCACAAAGAGCCAACTATAAGAATAAGATAACAGCAGGGTTTCAGCAGGTTCATACTATTTCAAAAATAAGGGTTACAACCCAAAAAGGATGGTTAAAGCGGCAAACAGTGGTTATATAAAGGTGAGGTGGTTTATTTTTTTATTTTAAAAATCATTTGGAAAAACCGCTATTTTCTTTTTACTTTGTTTTTCAAAGTGCTTTTTATATGGACAGTCACCAGCAAAGCTTAGCAGACATACAGGACATAAAGCGGATTATGGAGCGCAGCAGCCGCTTTATCAGTTTAAGTGGATGGAGTGGTATTGCTGCGGGTGTTTGTGCTTTGGGCGGCGCATTTACAGCCATGCAGTTTATAGAGGCATATAATAAAAATACCGGCGGCATGCCGCTGGGTTTACTGGAACAGCGCTTACTGGTAGCGGCTGCGATTACTTTTATGACAGCATTTATTTCGGCTTTTATCTTCACATATATACGCAGCCGCAGGGAAGGGGTACCGGTATGGGGCAAAAGTGCGTTGCGGCTGCTGTTTAATACGGCTATCCCGCTGGCTGCAGGTGCCTTCGTGGTAATTCGTATGCTGCAGCTGAAAGAGTACGGGCTGCTTGCGCCTTCCTGTTTGATCTTTTACGGGCTTGCCCTGGTAAATGGCAGTAAGTATACATTGGGAGAAGTGCGTTACCTTGGTTATTTTCAGGTAATACTGGGTATTATAAATTTATGGATGCCGGGCAATGGCCTTCTTTTCTGGGCATTGGGATTTGGCATACTTCATATAATTTACGGAATGGTAATGTGGTGGAAATATGAGCGGAAGCAGTGATATAATTTTAATAACCGTAACACAGCAGTGCGTAATGCCCGGGCAATTTAATTCGCCGGCTAAACAGGCTGTTTTGAAAGCAGGCAGGCTATGAAGAATCCGATAGAAAATCTGAATAAAGTTTTCGACAGTCGTATACGGCTGGGCATTATGAGCGCTTTAATGGTAAATGCAGCGATCAATTTCAATGAACTGAAAGAATTGATTGATGTAACAGATGGCAACCTGGCCTCTCATTTAAAAACACTGGAAGAGAATGGATTTATTAAAGTACAGAAAGGATTTATCGGGCGCAAGACCAATACCGTTTATTCTGTAACCAAAGCAGGCGAAAAAGCGTTTAAGCAGCACCTGGATGCACTGGAGCAAATGATAAAATCTATAAATTAATTTTTTTTGTATGAACACTTTGAATTACAAAGTACTTTTAGCAAAGCTGGTGTTTTACCTGTTTCTCAGGGCGGTTGGTATCTACCTGCTGATTACACTTCCTGCGTTGCTGGTACTGCCAGAAATGTATATCCTTTCAGCACTGTATGCACTGGGCTTTGGATGGATAGCAGGGTTGGTCTTTCTTTTATTTTTTTGCCTGGTACAAAGGATAAGGATACAAACGGCTGCCAAAAAAACACTCCTGTATGCTGCGGTTGTGGCCGGTGTGGCCCTCGCTTTTCAACTGATGGAGGTAACGGGTGTACAACAACGCATCTGGCAATCGGGCATTTGCTTACTGTTTCCCGCCATTGCTGTTATTTCCGGATGGATAAGCATTGCCGTATCAATGCGGGCCATTAATGTATTATTTGAACCACCCGGCATGGATTTATATGATTCAATGCTTACCACCTCATCTGCGCAGGAAAGTGGTATTTAGAAAAAAGCAACTGCGGATTAAACGATATACAATTATTGAGTTTTTATATTAATATTTTGAATTACAAACAAATTATAAGCAGTTCCATAAGACCTATAATGGTAGCCATGAAAATCTGGATACTTACCAGCATTGTATTTGGAGCAGGGTGGCTGTTTTACTGGATTTTTTTTGAAAGTGCAGAAACATGGTATACAGCTGTCTTTGCAGCTATTTGTGCCGCAATAGGCAGTCTGCCGGTATTACTGGTTATAGCAATCATTCTTCCGCGTATTGAAGACCTGTCCATACAGCGCAACGATAAGATCAACCGGCTGGTGCTGGCGTCATTTATATGTACTGTTCCTTATGGATTAGCGGGCAGTAATTTTTTTGTTAACAGGTACAATAATGATCAGTTTTGGACAGACTACCTGCTGTATTCACTGGCCGTTTCGGGCGTTTTATTCGCCTGCAGCATCGTGGCAATGCTATTAACGCGCCACTCAATTATACAGTTTTTTTCCAGTTTTGAAACACCGGCACATTCAACCATTCAAACAAACATACATATGGAAACAGTACAACAGCATGCTGCTTTGCCAGACGGAAACAGGCAATCAAACAAAACCCTTTTTAAGGGACTTATTACCGGTGCCCTGATATTGATTATGATGATTCCAACGATTTTTGTTTCCAACCTGGTAACGGAAAGGCAACAACGACAACAGGAAGTAGTAAAAGAAGTTAGCAGTAAATGGGCGACCAGCCAAACCGTTGCTGGTCCCTATATCTGGATTCCTTATGCCGTAAGTGAAACAGACAGAGACAACAAGCCGGTAACTATTATCAAACATGTTTTGTTATTGCCGGAGAACCTTACTATTTCGGGCGATATGTCGCCTGAGATAAGACCGAGATCTATTTATAAAGTGCTGTTGTATAAGAGCAGTCTGAAAACCAATGGCAATTTTTTTATTCGCCTTCCCAAAGAAATTGATCCGGCGTCTTTGCACCTGGCAGATGCCCGCATTTGTTTTGGTATAACAGATTTCAAGGGCATTGAAGAAAGAGTGGTTGTTAATTTTAATGGCGGCGCCTACGAATTATCACCCGGATTGCCCGTTAATGATATTGATACAAATGGTTTATCAGCCCCTGTTAACCTGGCATTGTCAGATTTTGGCAAGCCGGTTGATTTTAATATGATGCTGAAAATAAAAGGGAGTGAACAATTGCATTTTGTGCCTCTAAGTGGTAATGCAAAGGTTTCACTTCAATCTGCCTGGAGCAACCCTTCTTTTGATGGTAATAACCTGCCCGGCGAAAGAAAAGTGGACGACAATGGTTTTTCGGCCGTATGGACAATAAATAAAGCAAATCTGCCATTCGGAACCGTGCTGCAGGGGACAACCTTTAATAAAGACAATTTTTCATTTGGTATAAGTATGCTGCAGCCGGCAGATCAGTATGCTAAAACCATGCGCAGTGTTAAATATGCCATACTTATCATAGGCCTCACCTTCTCTTTATTTTTTATTGTAGAAATAATGCAGAAGAAACCATTGCACCCCGTGCAATATGTATTGGTTGGACTGGCATTGGTGATATTCTATACTTTATTGCTGTCTGTCAGTGAGTTTATGGTGTTTGACCAGGCCTATCTTATCGCAGCACTTGCTACCATTTTACTTATCACACTGTATGCTAAAAGTCATTTTGCAAATTGGAAAACTGCTGTGCTGTTTGGCCTTGTTTTATGTGGCTTGTATGGTTTCATCTTTGTACTAATCCGCCTGGAAGATACCGCATTACTGGTCGGCAGCATTGGCCTGTTCCTGGTATTGGCAATGGTAATGTATGGCAGCAGAAAAATTGACTGGTACAATATCAAAGCAGTAGATAATAACCTGGCATCACTATAAAATCTCTATTGTAAACCTGAAAACAGATTGTATGAACAACAACTGGTTTAGAAAATTTGGGGCCATTTACCTGCCTGTCAACCCTATGGGATTTGTCGTTACAGTGGCTGCTATTGTATTTCTTGTACCTGTTTATACGACAATCATCAGAAATGGCCATTCTGCATCCGATGACCTGTACCATCTTTTTGTATATACCAGTTGCACCGCATTCTGGTGGAAATGGATTGCAGAAAAGACATCCTGATAAACATTATACCCAACCCGTCCCATAACGGACAAGCACTTAGAAGCCTTTCCTTTTCCAGGGAAGGGCGGGGGCGGGCAATAAAAACATATGTATGCAGCAACAAAAATTCTCATTGCTAAACCGGTTGAAGAGCTTCCGGTTTGCATTCAGTGGATTGTACCAGTTTTTTAGAACAACCCATAATGCCATTATACATGCAGTGGCAACCATTGCAGTAATTGCACTGGCTGTATTTGTGCACCTGCCACTTTCAAAATTTCTTTTTGTGCTGTTTGCTATTGGCCTTGTGTGGATGGCTGAACTGTTTAATACCGCCATTGAAAAACTTTGTGATATGGTTCACCCCGGATTGCATCCGAAAATAAAAATTATCAAAGATTTGTCGGCTGCCGCTGTGCTGGTTGCCGCTTTTGTGGCTTTAATAACCGCTTTCATCATCTTTATTCCCGAATTTTTATGATAAAGAACAGCTCATTTAATATTGGTCCGGCCTTCCAGTACAGGGGACAAACAGAAATTCAGCGACTTTTGTTTATTCCCGTTATGTTTGGGTTTTTATTATTACTGGCAAGAACTGTGTATACCGGCCAGCTTACTTTTTTGTTCATGGTATGGAACCTCTTCCTGGCGTTTGTACCTTATTTTTTTTCCTATACAGTAACCCTGCGTGTGGCAAGGGTTGGAAGCAACTGGAAATTTGCCCTCGTGTTTATTGTTTGGCTGCTGTTTATTCCCAATTCATTTTACATGATTACGGATCTGTTTCATTTGTACGACAGCTCCTCCGTACCCCGCTGGTATGACCTGTTGCTTATTTTCTGTTTTGCCTGGAATGCATTGATGATGGGAATACTGTCTGTACGGCATATGGAAAAAATTATACAAGCCAGGTGGAGATATAGAACGGAGTGGCTATTCATTTATCCTATTATGCTACTGAATGCATTTGGTATCTATATTGGCCGTTACCTGCGCTATAACAGCTGGGATGTAATTAGTAACCCTTTGGGTTTAATGGCCGATACCGGTCATATTTTGCTGCACCCTATATCTTTTAAAAACGCCTGGGCCATGGTGCTGGTGTTCTCTTTTTTCCTGAGCATTCTGTATGTGACACTTAAGAAATTGAATAAGTCGGTTTAACGGATGCAGGAAAAATATGACCGATACCTGTTGATACTACCCTTTGGCAACGCGTGCCGTGGGGTTCAGGATAACTATTCAAAACATGCAAAATTAAACCTTATGCACACATCCAAAGAATGGATCGGCCATTTCAGACAAAACCTGCAAAACAAAAGAATTGACTGGTCAATTCAACCGCAGCTAACCGAAACAGAAAGAAAAAATGTCCTGAAGTCCATACAGGCCTGGCAACTGGGCGAAACATCGGACGGTGCACATTTAATGGCGGCAGCAAAAAAATACGCTGACCGGGCAGGCGATGATTTTTATTGTAAGGCCGTACAATTGTTTATCAGGGAAGAACAGAAACATGGCAACAACCTGGGCCATTATCTTGATGCAATTGGCGAAAAACGTATTTCGCGTAATTGGGGCGATACCCTTTTCAGAAAAATAAGATATTATAACACCAGCATGGAGTTGTGGACAATTGCGGTAATAACAGTAGAAAGTACGGCGCAGGTTTTTTATCAATCTTTAAAAGATGCCACCCAATGCCGGCTGTTGCAACAGGTATGTACCGATATATTGATTGACGAAGCATACCATATAGACTTCCAGATGCAGCGGCTCGGCATTATCTTTTCCGGAAAAACGGCCATGCAAAAGATTGCATCGTTTCAGTTTTACCGCCTGTTTTATTTTGTTACCATACTGGTGGTATGGATGGCGCACCAAAAAACTTTTACCGCCGGTGGCAATCATTTCAGTAAATACCTGCGTAAAATGAACATGAAATTTAAAAAAACAATCCTGAAGCTTTACCAGGGAAAGCGTTTTATGCCCGTTCCTGACGGCAGCATAACCATTAGCCATCCTTTGTAAAAAAAACGCCCTGAACCAGGGCGCTTTTTTTACATTTTTTTTAGAAGTCTATGCCCATTCCAAAATACCAGATGGGTTTACCGCGAAAAAATCTATCCATTGCCCAGGCTGCATCCAGTTTTAAAAAGTAGCCCAGTAAGGTACTGCGGGCGCCAAAACCATAACCGCCCACAAACGGGCCAATGCCGCCAGCCTTGATATTTACAGAAACAGGGTTATTGGGATCTGTTTGGTCTGAATATACCACCTGCGGACGCTGAATTTTATTATAGGCCCCGTTCCAGGCAGAACCCAGATCAATAAATTGAGTAAGCTGAAAATTGCGCAGGAATGCGTTATTGATAGGTTTATTAAAGAAAGTAGTAAATACTGGCAAACGGAACTCACTGTTAATAGTAACCGCATTGTTTCCATTTGCCACGTTCTGGTTAAAACCACGCATGTTAACAGCCAGTGTCTGGTAAGCGTATTCAGGGTCCTGCGGGGTATTACCCGAATTGGCTTTCGGGAATAACCATCCGTCTGCACCACCCAGGTAGTACAAAGTTTTTTGGTTGCCCCAGCTAAAGTCGGCACCTACCCGGCCTGCCCATATAAAATTGCGGTAAATAGGATAATAATAACGGATATCTGTTCCAAAATTAAAATTGCCGCGACCACCATTAATGGTATCTTTTTTCAGGTTGTTATTAAAATCTATGTACACCTTGTACCGCATTCCCTTGTAAATATTGGTAGTGGGGGTTATTGTATTATCGTACACATATTCAAGATGGGTAAGCAAAAATGATTGTTTCACATCCGGAATTTGCAATGAAACATCATCAACACCACGGGTTACATATTTATCTGTACGCATACCAACAGACAGGCGGATGCTTTTCAGTTTGTCAAATGGATATTTTGCTATAGCCTGGTAAAGATTGGTATAAAGTTTTGCGTCGTAATTACCCAGCGCTCCAATTTGGGTGGCGCGATAGTATACCGCAGAGTAGTCAATCCGTTTTTTCAGGTAGTCGAAACGTGCAAACCATTCGCCGCCCGCATCAAATAATGAATTATTGGTGCCAATAAAAGCGGTGTTGTTACCGGTGCCGGCAGCAATTGCTGTACCGGTTCCTACGGTATTAATAAGCGGTATGCGGATAGCGCCGGTGAAACGCAGGTCTTCCATTACATCGTATACGCTGGCTTTTAGCAAACCATTGAAGCCGCCGTTGCTGTTCAGCACAATAGGCAGGCTGCCGGTATAGGGCTGGTATCGGTTAACCAGTACATCGTTGTTAAAACCTGCAGATACATTGTCTCCAAAAAATTTCAGTTTATAATCATAGTGTTTGGCCTTGTTTAATACCGAAGGCGGTAAGCTGCTGAAACGATCGTCTCCGGTGGCATTGGCATTTGCCGGCTTCGCCTCTTTCTTTTCATTTTCAAATTCGTTTTCAAAAGCATCTTTCTTTTTGGTAGTATCTGTGGTAGCCTGCGTAAGCCGGGCCGCCTGGGCCCTGGAGATTCTGTCTGCCTCTATGGTTTTTCTTCTGAAATCAGTTGGCTGCGGATTGATATTTCTCTTCTTAAGGTTATTGTCATCCACTTTTAGTTTGTACATAAACAGCAGATCGCCTTCCTGTCTTACTTCGCTTACCTGGCCGTTATCGCCGGCAATTTTTGTTTCTTTTAAAGTACTCTGGTAATTGGTAAGCGGAAATACATAAGCAGAATCGTTGGTAATGGAAAATGTAAAAACAGAGTCTGGCTCGGTTTTCTTGTTGATGCTTAAAACAGAATCCAGTTCTTTCGCATCCGGGTTATGCAGAATTTCATCACCTATTTTGTATACAGTATCAACACCGGCCCTCCTGGTGGTAAAAAAACCAGCCCAGCGGTTGCCAATACCATTTTCATCGCTTACATAGGTAAAATGCGCCGTGTTGTACTGTGTAGGGTAGCGGGCATTACCGTATTTAAGCCGGCTTAGTTGTGATATTTGTTTGTAGTCGCTTTTGTTCCAGTTGTCAACAAGAAAAATGTTATAGTGATTGTCTGAAGGCAATACGGTATCTCCCGTAACAGCTTTTGCATTGGGCCTGTTGGAGGAATAGATAATACCTGTTTTCCCCGGAAAGGCCACAAAGCTGGCGTCCAGGTCATCGTATACATCATTGGTTATTTGCTCAATGGTGCCCTTATCTATTTTATAGGTATATATATCCGACTGTCCGTTGCGTACAGCACTGAAAAGAAGCGTATTCTTATCCAGCATGTACTTCATGTCCTGCACCTGGTCAAAATCCGGTATGTCCTGTTTTATTTTCTTGTATTTTTTTAGCAGGTCGTATACAAACAATTTTATTTTGCCTTCGGAATTGTACAGCACCGCCAGTTCTGTTCCTTTGCCATCCCAGGCTATCAGCGGGTAGTTTGGATTCACCTCGCTTTCTTCCATCAGCACCCCGGTTTTCAGCAATACTTTGCGGTTTAGAAAATTGTCATACAGTACTACGCAATACTTGCCATTTTTGTATTCTGTAATAGCATAGGTCTGGCTGCGCGGCGCCGGATTGGGCGAGTAACGAAAAAAGTTTTTGTGCTGGCTCACTTCTTCAGTTGTTTGCACCGAGCCTTTGGGCTGGTTGCGCCTGCCGCGGATATCCTTATCGTACCTGTCTTCCTGGTAGGCCATGAAATCTTTCAATACTTCTTTAAATTTCTTTTTGGCAATACGGTTAGAAGCGCTGTTCAGGTTGCGGTACACCCGTGCCAGGTAGAGAAAATAAGTAACATTTTCTTTCTTATATTTTTCCGATACATAATACCAGAAGGCATGGCCTGCCAGGAGTGGTTTTTCAAAAGCAAACTGGTAAAAATTGCGGTATTTCCCGGATAGAATGGCCGATTTTAACTGGTCGTCCAGCGCTGTGCTCCAGTTTTCTGCAGCATAATCAACATACCCGTCTGTAAGCCATTTGGGCAGGTCGAGCAATGCCTGGTTGGCGGCAAATTCACCCAGGTCGTCTCCAAATAGAATATTGTCTAATAAAATCCTGGCAATGCCGCTGCGTACCTGCCGGCGCAGGTTGGCATGATCGCCATTGTAGTAAACCAGCATTTTGTTGTTTACCAGTTTGGTAGTACCGCCCGAGGTTTGCCAGTCGAGGCTAAGACCAATGTTCGACTGCTGCATCTCGTCATAACTGTTGTAGATTACAATATTGGCGCGGCGCTGCAAACCATATTCCACAAAGCTTTCAATGTCGGGTAATTCTTTTTCTGCCAGCTGGGCTACGTATTTCGACAGCGGTTCGCCGTTTTGCGAGTAATAAGAATTGAAGTTATCGGTCTGGTAATATGCCCATTTGAACTTTTTATATTGAACCCTGTTTTTGCCAAACTCAGTGGTGCTTAATTGTGCAAAAATTATAGTACAAAAAAAGAGGCCAGTTGTAAGCAATGTTATTTTCTTCAGGCTAAAAAATTGCTGTCTCAAACTATTCTTCTGAAATTGCATACCGGATATTTAGTAATTAAAATTATGGTATTTGGGTGATATGGTTACATGACTATATTTCAAAATCTCCTGCGGCTTTCCGGCGAAAATTGGAGCAGGGCCCCGGTTTACCGTCCGGATATTTTGATTAGTCAGTATTACCTGCATCACCAAAAGGAGGGTAGGCAAGGTAAAAAAAGTAACTACATTGTAAAACAGTTGCCACAGGCATTAAAAAAGGGAACGGATTATGTTTACTGTTGCGTCTTTTATATTTAGCCCGGTGGCTGAAAATACCTATGTTTTGCATACTGAAACAGGTGATTGTATCATTATAGACCCGGGTTGTTATTTTGGTAATGAACGCCGGGAACTCCTGGATTATATTTCAGAAAACGGGTTACACCCTAAATATTTGTTAAATACCCATTGCCATCTCGACCATGTATTTGGCAACAAGTTTATTAATGAAACCTGGCAATTGGAGCCATACCTGCATCCAAAAGAAGCATTGGTACTGGAAAATGCGTCAATAGCCGGGTTGCAATGGGGGTTGCCTTTCGATAACTATAAAGGTCCCCTGCATTTTATACGTGAAGATGAACAAATCAGTTTGGGTAATGATGCGTTAAAAGTTTTGTTTGCGCCCGGTCACAGCCCCGGCCATATTTGTTTTTATTGCCAGCAGCAGGGGTTCCTCATTGGCGGCGATGTGCTGTTTAAAATGAGCGTAGGCAGAACGGATTTACCCGGCGGAGACACAGAAACACTTCTTACGAGTATCCGCACTGTATTATTTGCCCTGCCCGATAACACAGTTGTATACCCCGGTCATGGAGAACCTACTACCATTGGCTTTGAAAAATTACATAACCCCTACCTGAAAAACGCCTGGTAAAAACTCGGGGCAACTGAAAGATGTCTGTCGGCCGGCCAAATAACAGGGCGGTTACCTGTTACCGTTGTCTTGTTAATTTGTACAATCATGTAAAAGCCACCACACGCTGAAACTGTAAATTTTTTTGCCGCATAATCGGCAAAAAAGGCGGTAGGCGGATGCAAGTGAGGATGAACGATGGTTAGCGCAGGTATTTCCCTATTACCGGCAGTTTTTGAAATTCTTTTCTTTCAATTTTCAATATAAACAACAGGAAGGCCGACAGCAATACCAGTCCGGATCCAATGTTAAGTATAAAAGAAGAAAAAAGGTGGTTTATGCCTGTATGTAAAAAAAACAATAACACCACAATGACCATATATGCCAGCAGCTTTTTCCATGCATAAGGTATATAATAGTATTTCTGCCCCCATAAAAAAGACATTACCATCATACTTCCATAACAAAGAAAAGTGGCCCAGGCGCAGGCGGTATATCCGTACAGTGGTATAAAAAAATAATTAATTGCCAGGGTAATAAGGGCCCCTGTTAGTGTTATATACGCACCAATCATGGTTTTGTTGGTAAGCTTGTACCAGATAGAAAGGTTATAATAAATACCCAGGAACATATTGGCCAAAAGCAATACGGGCACTACTTTCAGACCGGCCCACATGGCTTTATTGGTGATAAAATATTTCCAGATATCCAGGAACAATGCCACTACCAGGAACATGGTGCAAACTGTAATTACAAAAAACTTCATTACACGGGCATACACTTTTTGAGCATTTTCGCCGGTAGCCTGTTTAAAGAAAAAAGGCTCGGCACCCATCCGGAACGCTTGTATAAATAAGGTAATTAAAATAGACAATTTATAACAGGCGCTGTAGGTACCCACTTCCGCGTGTTTGGCGGTTTCGCCTGCTGCGGGTGACCACCAGCCCAGCATGATCCGATCAAAAGTTTCATTAATTACCCCTCCAAAACCTACTATCAGCAGGGGCAGGGTATAAATAATCATCTCTTTCCACAGCTCTTTATTGAACTCCCATTTAAAGGCCGAAAACTCTTTCCATAAAAACAACAATGTAAACACCGATGCAGCCAGGTTGGCAATAATAATATAACCAACTACCAGGTCCTTATTGTAATATAATCCTGCAATGCTGTTTGGGTTGGCAGCCAGCATCCTGGGAGAAAGCGTAATTAAGAAATAGGTAGCTGCTATATTAATAAGTATGCTGCCAATACGCACCATGGCAAATTTAACCGGGCGGCCATCCTGTCTCAGTTTTGCCAGCGGTGCCAGGGCTAATGTATCAAAAGCTATGATAAAAGCGCTCCATGTAATATACTCCGGGTGTTCTTTTAAAGATATTATATTTGCAATGCCCCGGTTGCCAAGAATCATCAGTGCGGTAAATACAACTGTGCTGCAAATAAGTGAAACGCTGGCGGTGTTATACAAGTTTTTCTTATGTTCTTCTTTCTGCACAAACCGGAAATAGGCCGTCTCCATACCGTAAGTGAAAATTACAGTCAGAAAGGGAAGTACTGAATATACCAGGCTGAACTCGCCGTACTGCGCACGCGTAAGTTCGTAAGTCAGATAAGGGGTAAGCAGGTAATTAAGCAACCGGGAAAATATCGTGCTTCCGCCGTACCAGAGTGTTTGCCCGGCTAAATTTTTAATTCCGCTCAATTAGAAACTGATTTTGGCAAATGTAGTTTTTTTGTGTTGCGCAGGGTCCTTTTTTAACTTTCTTTATTATGCAACTGAACGCATTAGCATGACATCTTATTATAAATTAAAAACAAGTATGAAAAAGTTAGTTACCTTATTTTTCTGTTTGATGAGCGCCGGCATTATATACGCCCAGCCCAGGGCTACCGAGGGGCGGGCAGATTTTCAAAAAACCCAGCAGCCCGCCGCCACTATTACAGTGCCCTTTACCGATGATATTACTGAAAAAGCCATTGACGATTATATGGCCAAAAAAGGATTGAAAAGCAGCAGTACCGGCGGGTACAAGGTATACCGGAATTACAAACTGGCAGAAACGCACGATCATAACAGCGACCTTTATTTTAAGGTAGATCGGAAAAGCAGGTCGGAAAAAGACATTTCTATCATCTACCTGCTGGTAGCAAAAAGCGCCGAAGATGTAAAAACAAGAAAACTGAACGATAGCACAGGAAACGGCCTGGACGGGGCCACAGCGTTGCTGGACGGCATGGTTCCTTCCATTGAAGCATATGACCTGGAAGTAAAGATAAAAGACCAGGAAGCAGTTGTTAAAAAAGCGCAGAAGAAGTACGACGACCTGGTATCGGACCAAAAAGATGCAGAGAAGAAAATCCGGAACCTGGAAGATAAACAGGCACAAAATAAAAAAGACCAGGAAAGAGCCAGTGATGATATTAAAAAATACCTGAACTCCGATGACAAATCAATGGCCAAGGCCCAGAAAAAATTAAGAAATCTTACAGATGATGAGGCTGGGTATGACAAATCGCTTAGAAATACCATGGACAAACTGGAACAGTATAAAAGAGACCAGGTAAGCCAGCAGGATGAAATCAATAAACAGAAAGATATACTGGCCACACTGGTAGCAAGGCGTAAATAACAATGCAATTATTTGTTGCCGGAATAAACATGACGGTTAAAAAAAATCCTGGTTGCGAAAAACAGCCGGGTTTTTTTATGCGCATTTGCCGGGCAGATTGTTTTATGTGGCACATCCGGGGCATCTTTTTTGCGCGGCACCGGGAAAAATTTATATTTAACAGGCCGGCGGCTAAATGAATGGGTGAGCCTGGGCCTGATAACTGTCCGGGAAGCAAAGCATAATGCGTCCGCTTTTGTGCCAACAGTAAATCAATAAATGGAAACCTTTGCACACATAAAGACTGTTATAGGTATTATTCTTGGCCTTAGCATTACCCATTTGCTAAAAGGAGTGGTAAAAATTATTGAGCACCCCGAAAAAAGCAAACCTTACTGGGTGCATTTGCTGTGGGCATTGTACATTTTTTTTGTTGTTATTCATTTTTGGTGGTGGGAAGTACACCTGAATGACATAAGAACCTGGGATTTTTCCCTGTACTTCTTTCTCATTGTGTACATAATGATGTATTATTTTGTGTGCACGTTATTATTTCCGGATCAGATGGGCGAGTATGCGGGTTTTGAGGAGTATTTCTATTCCCGCAAGTCATGGTTTTTTGGTGTACTGGGCGTTACTTTTGCGGCAGATATTATTGATACGGTTATCAAGGGAAAAGAATACATGGCCCATCTTTACTGGGACTTTCCGATCCGCAACATCGTACATATTATTTTGTGCCTGGTTGCCATGAAAGTAGGCAACAAAAAATTTCACGCCGTGCTGGTTATACTTTTTCTTGCGTACGAACTGTTATTCATTGCCAGGAAATACTATACATAACTAAACTGCTTCCGGAATATTTTTACTTAATTATTAATAACGGTATCCACACTAAACATGTTGGAATAGTTTTCTGAAATGTCTTTTGCCATTAAGCCGGGTGAAGTACAGGTGGGGTTGGTGGCTATCTTTATCTGGTGTGGATTATAGAACCAGCTGTTTACATTGGCGTTTATGTTTATCACCCATTTGGCGCCCGCAGTTTTAGATATTTGCAGGTACTGTTCAAAAGGAAATAATAAGGTTGGTTTGCGCAATACATTATAATCTCCGCTGAAGCCGCCAATATTATAGGCGAAGTTGTTATCTTTTCCGCTGCCTTCCAGTTTTGCCATTATATAACCGGCAGAAGGCGTCCAGTACATGCCTTTTGCAGGATCCAGCGCGCCCGTTTTTGCACCGCTTATATTGTGCAGGCTATCTACGCCTATTAAGAAAGAGATACGGTTGTATATAAATGGCTGGGCCAGCAATTTTACAGACCAGGTGGTCGAATCGGCCGCATCAACAAGAAAAACTTTACCTGTATCCAGGTGGTAAGCGCGGCCGGAATCTGTATTGATAAGACTAAAGTTGCTTACATAAAATTTAAAAGCAGACACCTTGTATTCTTCTTTCCAGAAATTGCGGTAGGTAGAGTCAAAGCTTAGCTTTACGGTATCAACCATCGGCCTGAAATTAATAGTCAGGTTAAAACTGTCTTCTACGGGTGTAGTGGTAGTTTTTGTAAAGCCGCTGGCACTGTATTCTTTAGAACAACTGCAGCAGACTGCAATTAACAGAATGATTAATAAGGGTAGTACAGGGTGGTTTTTCATAGATTCGTTTTTCAATAATCAATGGTCAACGGTCGTATTGGATTTTTTGTCTTTGCTGCTTGGTATCGCTTTTTCGTTTCTTATTTTCTATCCGCTTTTCCTTTGCTTTTTTCGAGGGCTTTGTAGCGATTCTAGCCTTCTTCTTTTTCAGCGATTCGGCCAGCAGGCGGTTCATCTTTTTTATTACCTCTTCCTTATTGGCCAACTGGGTTCTGTGCAACTGGCTCCTTACCTGCAAAAACCCTTCCGAACTGATGCGGTTTTCCAGTTTTTTCAGCAATAATTCTTTTTGATCCGCAGATAATAAAACCGACGCTGCTACGTTGAAACTGCCCTCAGCGGCGGTTTCTACCTTGTTTACATTCTGACCACCTTTTCCACCGCTCCGGAATGTTTTAAAAGCGATTTCAGTAGAAACGTTTATCATATCCATTAATATTGTGTTGAATAGTAAATTTACGCACAATATTATTTATAAACGATGAGAGCAGTTATACAAAGGGTATCCGAAGCTGGTGTAGTTATTGATAATAATTTGCATGCTGCAATCGGGGGCGGCCTGCTGGTGTTGATAGGAATTGAAGAGGCCGATACCAATGAAGATATTCAATGGCTGAGCGCCAAAATTGTGCAACTGCGCATTTTTGATGACAAAAATGGGGTAATGAACCTGGATATAAAACAAACAGGTGGTGGTATTTTGCTCATCAGCCAGTTTACCCTGCATGCAGCTACCAAAAAAGGAAACCGGCCTTCGTATATAAAAGCAGCAAAGCCCGAAACAGCCATCCCGCTCTATGAAAAAATGATACAACAACTGCAGACCGACCTGGGAAAGCCTGTTGGCACGGGCATATTTGGAGCCGATATGAAAGTGCGCTTAATCAATGATGGTCCGGTAACCATCATCATAGATACAAAGAACAGGGAGTAAAACCTGGGTAATCAGTTGTATGGTTGACTGGTTGATTGACTCAACCATCCTGGTCTGTTCTGAATATATTAAAGCCACATAATTCAATAATAAAAAAATATTTTATGACTATAGAAGAAGCCCAACAGCAAGTGGATGGCTGGATAAATACAGTAGGTGTCCGTTATTTTAATGAATTGACCAACCTGGGCATTTTAATGGAAGAAGTAGGAGAGCTTTCACGGTTAATGGTGCGTATTTATGGTGAGCAATCATTCAAAAAAACCGATACCGGAAAAGACCTGGCAGATGAAATGGCCGATGTGCTATGGGTGCTTATTTGTCTGGCCAACCAAACGGGTGTTAACCTAACCGAAGCCTTGCAGCGCAATTTTGAAAAGAAAAATATCAGGGATGCTGAAAGACACCGGGGGAATGAGAAATTGCAATGAAATGGCTGATTTTTGGATGCAGAGATTTTGAGATTTCTTATCCGCGGCCTGCCTCAATCACCGAATCCCAAAATCAGCAATCGCCTCCGGCTGCAATCAATAAATTGCCAATCCCGAAATCAGCCATCTCGCCTGCGACAATCGCTAAATCACGCAATCCCAAAATCAGCAATCTCACTATATTTGCAGCCACTATGGCAAACGATACCAACAGGTTCCAGGCAATTATTTCTCATTGTAAAGAATATGGCTTTATATTTCCCAGCAGCGAAATCTATGATGGGTTAAATGCGGTATACGACTATGGTCAGTACGGCAGCGAACTAAAGAAAAATATCAAAGATTACTGGTGGAAAAGCATGACCCAGTTGCAGGAAAACATCGTAGGCATCGATGCAGCCATCTTTATGCATCCTACCACTTGGAAGGCAAGCGGACACGTTGATAATTTCAGCGATCCCATGATTGATAATAAGGACAGTAAAAAACGCTACCGGGTAGATCACCTGATAGAGGGTTTTGCTGAGGAACTAAGAGCCAAAGGAGAAAAAGAGAGCAGCCATGCAGACGCTGTACTTGCTGAAATGGATGCCTTGCTTGCCAAAGATGATTTTGCAGGTCTGAAAAAGTTGATAGAAGACAACAAAATGAAATGCGGGGTAAGCGGAACTGCCAACTGGACGGAGATCAGGCAGTTTAACCTCATGTTTTCTACCGAGTTTGGCGCTACAGCTTCTTCTGAAGATGCCGACAGCAAGGTGTACCTGCGGCCGGAAACCGCCCAGGGTATTTTTGTAAATTTCCTGAACGTGCAAAAGACCGGCCGGATGAAGATACCCTTTGGAATTGCACAGATAGGCAAGGCCTTCCGCAATGAAATTGTGGCCCGGCAGTTTATATTCCGCATGCGGGAGTTTGAACAAATGGAAATGCAGTTTTTTGTAAGACCCGGCACACAAAAAGAATGGTACGAGCACTGGAAACAAGAAAGGTTAAAATGGCATATGAGCCTGGGTATTCCGGCAGATAAATACCGGTTTCATGACCATGTAAAACTTGCTTTTTATGCGGATGCGGCCTGTGATATTGAATACGATTTCCCAATTGGCTTTAAAGAGGTTGAGGGTATTCATTCAAGAACTGATTATGATTTGAGCCAGCACCAGCAGTACAGCAAAAAAAAGATGCAATATTTCGACAATGATTTAGACAGCAATGGCAAACCCTTTGGTAATTATATACCGTATGTAATTGAAACGTCTATCGGGCTGGACAGGATGTTTTTGCTGGTAATGAGCAATGCCTATACAGAGGAAGATTTAAGCACCCCCGAAAAACCCGACAGCAGGGTGGTACTAAAATTTCCGCCAAAGCTGGCGCCTGTTAAGCTGGCCGTATTACCTTTGTTAAAGAAAGACGGCCTGCCCGAAATAGCAAGGGGTATAATGAACGACTGTAAGACCTCTTTCAGGTGTTTTTATGAGGAGAAGGATGCTATTGGAAAACGTTATCGCCGCATGGATGCTATTGGTACGCCGTTTTGTGTTACTGTGGATCATCAGACAAAAGAAGACAATACGGTTACCATACGATACAGGGATAGTATGGCCCAGGAAAGAATTCCTGTTAGCAGCATCAGGCAATTAATTGAAGGTTACCTCTAAGTGTTAACGTTTAATGGGTACTAGTACTCGGCCTTAATCGAAAATTTACCTTTCATTATATCAAATCAAACCTTATTTTTGACTTATACCTTATAAAAAACCCTATTGCGTGAATAACCAAACGTCAAATCTTTATGCTTGCTTTTTTAGAAATATCCATTAATATAGTACTGTTTATTTCCATTATTCTTACCGCAGCATCGCTGGGATTTCTGATCAGCAGCGCTAAAATGAAGAAACAAAAAAGCGCTATTTTAAAACTAGAGGCCGAAATGTTGCAGAACCACGCAGAAATTCTGCAACTGCACAAGGAGTTGTCGGATAAAGAAAGTCTTCAGTCAAAAACACCCATTTTTTCTATTGCAGACAATGCATCTGAATCTTTAAAGGAACAGGCTCCCGGAGGTGTGAGATTAACTAAGAAAGTATCCGGAGGCGGCAAGTCAACATCGTAGTGTAGTAGAGTCTTCCCGGGGTTACCAATACTGGTTTACTATTAACTGCAGCAAATATTTTTAAATATTACTGTCTGTGTATACTATAAACTGTTTTGTTTCGTAATAATACAAATCCGATAAACCCTATTGATATGATCCTTACCCACCCGTATTTATTTAACACCATTGTCATACTTTTTATAGCCTTCACATCCGGCTGGATGGTATATGTAATTGTAAGCAGGCGTGCCATTGCTTTGAAAAACAAAATGGAGGAGCTGGAAATAGAAAAAGAAATTTTGCGCCGTCATACAAAGGAACTGGAAGACCAGTTACCCGAACCTTCCAACAATACGCCGGTAATATCGCTTTCTTCTTTGGTCAAAACGGGCAAAACCAAGGATGGTAATATTTAGTTCAATCATTCTTTTGTCAATGCGTCTTGCAGACACCGGCAAAAAAATCACTAACTCATCTCCATCATCTTTTGTAATCTTTTTGTAAGAAGAAATAATACCAGCGAGGCGATGCCCGCCATAAATACAAAAAGCATAAAGAATTCGTACAGGTTGTGCATCTGGTAACCAAGAAATGAAGTTATTTTTCCGTTGTTGGGGTATAGTGAACTAAGCACACCAGCCACTTTGTTACCAAATGCATTGGCGGTAAACCAGATTGCCATCAGCAAAGAAGAGAATTTTAAAGGTGACAATTTATTTACCAGCGACATGCCAATGGGGGATAAACACAACTCGCCCATGGTATGCAGGGCATACATACCGGTAAGCCATATCATACTTACCTTAATGCCCGGCTGCACATTGTTAACGCCTTTTGCAATCCACAAATAACCCAGTGACAGCAGGAATAAACCCAGGGCCATTTTGGTGGGTGAAGATGGTTGTTTCTTGCCCAACTTCAGCCACAGCCACGCAAAAAATGGTGCAAAACTTACTACAAATACAGAGTTAAGCGACTGAAACCAACTGGCGGGTACCTCTTCTTTATGCACAGAAGACTGGCCCGTAGCCAGCAGGTAAATGTTTGCGGCAATAATACCGCCGCCAAATAATAGCAGCAAACCGTACACGCTTATGCGCAATTCTTTATCGAAAGCCGAAGACAGATTTTTTGCCGCTTTTTTGTACAGCGTATAAATGAAATAAAGCAAAGCGGCAGACGAAAGGCTCACTATCCAGGTTGGTATGGTAAGGCCAAGATGCCGGTTGGTTTGGGCATCTGCAAAAATGGTAAGCGAAGCACCCGCCTGTTCAAACGCCGCCCAGAAAAAAATTACAAAAAAGCAGACCACAAAAATCACTACCACTTTGTTTTTTTCAATTGCATTCAATCCTTTGTCGGAAAAAATAATGGCCGGTATAATAACTATACAGGCCACCAGCAGGTAAAACAAGTAATTATACTTTGTATCCAGGTACAATAAACCAATACATGCCGAGGCCAGCGCTGCCAGTCCAATAATAGTGAATACAGGAGAGAGCATTAATTTAGGGCTGTTTTTTGGCACCAGTCCCAATACATTGCCATTGGGATCGGTTACATATTTATGCTGGTAGAGCTTTTGAACAACAACGCTTATCAGCATTCCGGCCCCGGCAATCAGGAAGGCCCAGCGAAAATCTGCCGGATTACCCGTATCTCCAAAAAGCCCGCAAATAAAGGGCCCCAGGGCGCCACCCGTATTTATTCCCATATAAAAAATGGTATAAGCGGCATCTTTACGCAGGTCATGTGCCGGGTAAAGCTGGCCTACCAATGATGATATATTGGGTTTAAAAAAACCATTGCCGGCAATCATTAACCCCAGGCCGGAAAAATATAAGAGACCCGCTATGTCTGGCCTGGATTTATACAAAGTACCGCAGGCAAATAAAAAAAATTCTCCAATGGCCATAACCAACCCGCCGGCAATAATAGATCGCCGGTTGCCCCAGTAACGGTCTGCTATAAAGCCACCCAGCAGCGGCGTCAGGTAAACCAGGCTCAGATAGCTGCCATAAAGGTTGGAAGCAAAAGCCTGGTCGAAAAGCAGGGCTTTTGTCATGAATAACATCAGCATGGCACGCATGCCATAGAAATTAAACCGTTCCCACATTTCAGTCGCAAACAAAATATATAAACCCTTTGGATGTCCTTTTTGAACCACGGCTTGTTCTGACATAATATAGTTTTTATTGTGGGGTGGCTGGTTTATATACCAAAGTACAGAGAATTAATGAATGCCGTACATTACAAACAATAAATTTGGGCTTAGTTTACGATATTTGCCATTCGTAAATTTCTGTTAACCCAGTAGCAAATCATTTTTTAAATTTCGGGCTGAAAAAATCCATTCATGAAAATTCTATTGTTAGGCGCTGGCGGCCGCGAGCACGCACTGGCCTGGAAACTAACCCAAAGTCCTAAATGCAGCAAACTTTTTATTGCACCCGGAAATGGCGGCACTTCTCAGTGTGGTCAGAATGTTGCCATAAACATTACAGATTTTGATGCCATTGGCCGGTTTTGTTTGCAGGAGCAGGTTGAGATGGTTATTGTAGGACCGGAGGAACCATTGGTAAAAGGCATTGTTGACTATTTTAAAGCAGATGAAAAACTACAACAGGTAATGATCATCGGCCCTTCATTGCATGCAGCGCAACTGGAAGGCAGCAAAGCTTTTGCTAAATCATTTATGCAAAAATATGATGTGCCCACAGCCAGCTACCGCGAATTTGATGTAACCACCTATGAAGAAGGGGTGCGATATATTCATCAGCACAGTCTGCCGGTAGTGCTAAAAGCAGACGGGCTGGCCGCAGGCAAAGGGGTACTCATTTGTCAGAACCATATTGAAGCCGGTGCAGAATTTGAGTTAATGATTCAAAGAAATAAATTTGGTGAGGCCGGCAGAAAAGTGGTAGTGGAAGAATTCCTGGAAGGAATTGAAATGAGCATGTTTGTGCTGACCGACGGTATAAATTATGTAATACTTCCGGAAGCGAAAGATTACAAACGTGTTGGTGAGGGTGATAAGGGATTAAATACCGGCGGTATGGGTGCCGTTAGCCCAGTGCCTTTTGCAGACGATGTGTTTATGCAGAAGATTGAAGAAAATATTGTGCGGCCAACTATTGAAGGGCTGCAAAAAGAAGGCATGGATTACAAAGGTTTTGTTTTTATAGGTATTATAAAAGTGGGCAATGATCCATTTGTAATAGAATATAACTGCCGCCTGGGCGATCCTGAAACAGAAGTGGTCATTCCCAGGCTAAAAAATGATTTGGTAGACTTATTTACCAGTACTGCACAGCAAAAATTAGATACAGTAAAAATAGATTGCGATGATCGTTATGCCTGCACTGTAATGACTGTAAGCGGCGGGTACCCGGGCGAATTTGAAAAAGGTTTTGAAATAGAAGGGCTGGAAGAGGAAACAGGTCCGGACAGTGTTATTTTTCATGCCGGCACGCTGAGTGCATACGGAGCAGTCCTTACAAACGGTGGAAGGGTGTTTTGTGTTACTTCTTTTGGTGATTCGGTAATGGAGGCAGTTGATAAGTCCATGGACGTGCTGCAGCATGTTCGGTTTGAAAATATGTACTTCCGTAAGGATATTGGGTATGAGTTTGCATAACCGGGATAGCTCTGCTGCGTTTTGTATGGTGGAAACACCCGCCAGGCGCTGTTTTACATTTGCGTAAATCGTGTTTATGCCAGATAATATTCATTACAGCGATTACCTGCAGACAGATAAAATACTCAACGCGCAGTCTCCTGAAAGCGATAAGCTGAACCTGCCCGCACACGATGAAATGCTTTTCATCATCATTCACCAAACCTATGAACTTTGGTTTAAGCAATTGCTGTACGAGGTGAATTCTGTGAATGACATCATGCTGAAGCCCGCCCTGAACGACAACTCACCAGAACTGCAAACCGTAGTACACCGGCTGGCAAGGTGCGTTACCATCCTGAAAGTGCTGGTGCAGCAGATTGATATTATGGAAACGATGACACCTATGGATTTCCTGGATTTCCGTGATATGCTGCGGCCCGCATCGGGCTTCCAGAGCGTTCAATTTAAAATGCTCGAAGCCAGGCTGGGGCTTCGTTTTGAAGACCGGTACGGGCAGGATTATTATATTTCGCAATTGCGAAACAGTGAAAGAGAAGAAGTTAAAAAAGCCGAAGAACAGGTATCCCTGCTGAAACTGGTGAACAACTGGCTGGAGCGGATGCCTTTTTTTGACGAAGCCGCCATCTGGAAAAATTTTGAACCCGGTTTAATATATACCGCAGATGCGCAGCCGCAGACACATATTTACTGGCAGGCATACAGGGAAAGTTACAAAAACAGCCTTGCCAGCAGGGAGATGGCCAACCTGGAACTGTTTGACACCATCTTTTTTAAAGACGATAATACAAAACAGTTGTCTGCACAGGCCTGCCGTGCCGCATTGTTTATTATGCTGTACCGCGGTTACCCGGTGCTGCAATTGCCTTTTCAGCTGCTGAACAATCTTCTTGAAACGGATGAACAGTTAAGCACCTGGCGTTACCGGCATATGGGCATGGTACACCGCATGATTGGAATGCGCATAGGCACGGGCGGTAGTACGGGCAGGGATTACCTGGCTGCGGCACTCAGCAGGCATTATATTTTTAAAGAACTTGCCGGGCTTACAAGTTTTCTTATTGAAAGAAGAAGATTGCCGCAACTGCCGGCAGAAATGGAACAAAGGCTTGGATTTGTACATTAACGATTGCCTGTTGTAAATACTAACGTACAGGCGTAATTGTAAAATGAATTTTGAGTTGATGACATAACGGACAATGGCCCGGCCGGGAAAAACCGGAATGTCTTTTGCGGGCAAAATGGTGCCGGGTTCAGCCAGGTAAAAGCCGCCGGAATGGCCCATTTAGTAAAATAGAGCTTGCCATTTCCACAATATTGATCTTTTAAGCCACGTTTAACAAACCGGCGGATTTGAAAAAAAACCTTGATTGGCAAGCACTTGGCTTTGTTTATTCGAATTATTTACTTCAATTTTGCCACCATTATATCCTGTTCAAAATCTGAGACTGAAACACATGGGACTTTTTAATTTTTTTACACAAGAAATAGCCATTGACCTGGGTACCGCCAACACCCTAATCATATATAACGACGAAGTTGTAGTAAACGAGCCTTCTATCGTGGCCCTTAACCGGAATAACCCGAAAGACGTGCTGGCCGTGGGCAAGAAGGCATTGATGATGCACGAGAAAACCCACGAAAGTATCCGCACAGTGCGCCCGTTAAAAGATGGCGTAATTGCCGATTTTAACGCTGCGGAGCTTATGATACGCGAGATGATCAAGATGATCCATCCCAAAAAACCGTTGTTTCCGCCCAGTTGGAGGATGATGATTTGTATTCCTTCCTCCATTACCGAGGTGGAAAAACGTGCCGTAAGGGACAGCGCAGAGCAGGCAGGCGCCAAAGAAGTTTATTTATTGCATGAACCGATGGCCGCTGCCCTGGGAATTGGCATTGATGTGGAAGAACCCGTAGGCAACATGATCATCGATATTGGCGGTGGTACCACGGGTATTACCGTGATAGCGCTGGCAGGCATTGTTTGTGACCAGTCAATACGTATAGCAGGCGACGAATTTACTGCAGATATCATGGAGGCCCTGCGCCGTTACCATAGCTTGCTGATAGGAGAGCGTACGGCCGAACAGATAAAGATCAATATCGGCGCGGCTATGAAAGACCTGGAAAACCCGCCTGAAGACATCCCCGTAAATGGCCGCGACCTGGTAACGGGTATACCAAAACAAATTATGGTAAGCTTCCAGGAAATTGCGGAAGCGCTTGATAAAAGCATTTTTAAAATTGAAGAAGCCATATTAAAAGCGCTGGAAACCACCCCGCCCGAACTGGCTGGCGATATTTACCGCCGCGGCCTGTACCTGACAGGAGGAGGCGCTCTTTTACGCGGATTGGACAAACGGCTTAGCCAGAAAATCAAACTGCCCGTGCACATAGCAGACGACCCTTTAAAAAGTGTGGTTCGTGGCACAGGCCTTGCTTTGAAACACTACGACAGGTATCCTTTTGTAATGAGATAAAAAATTAAGTGCAAAGCCGGACCCTGTTCCTGGCTTTGTGCTTTAACTTCAAACTTCCCCTTGTGCGAAATATATTTCTCTTCATCAGAAAGTTTTCCAATTTTCTGTTCTTCCTGGTGTTGCAAATAATCTCTCTTTATTTTCTTTTTAAGTACAACAAATTTCACGAGGCGGCTTTTATGGACGTGGCCGGCGAATTTACCGGCCGCATTGGGCAGCGATACAATAATGTACAGTATTATTTTCAGCTAAAAAGCACAAACGATTCACTGGTTAAGCAGAATACGCACCTGCTGAACCTGCTGCGCCAGGATTATGAAAGAGCCGATACCACTACAAAATTTTTTACAGATACCCTGCGCGTGGATTCGCTGCTTACGATCCAGCGGTTTAAATACTACGATGCCAAAATAGTCGGCAGCTTTACCAGTACGCAGAACAATTACCTTACCATACACCGGGGCAGCAACCAGGGCCTGCCAAAAAACAAAGAATGGGGTGTTATTAGTCCAAATGGAATTGCAGGCAGGGTAGTTTCGGTGGGCGATAATTTTTCGGTGGTGATGAGTGTACTAAACCGTCAATTTAAAGTGAATTCCATGCTAAAAAAAGGCGGGGAAACTGGTCCGGTATCATGGGATGGCGATAACCCCCTTTACCTGCGGCTGATGAATATTCCCAAAAGTGCTAAAGTGGCCAAAGGCGATTCTGTAGTGACCAGCAATGTATCTGACATTTATCCACCCGGCATTATGGTGGGTACCGTTGCGGAAATTATAGAGGATAAAAGCAGCAATTTTTATATTCTGAAATTAAAAACCGCTACTAATTTTTCCAATCTTCAGTTTGTATACGTGCTGGAAGATTTGCAGAGAGAAGAGCGCCAGAAACTGGAAGATCCCATTAAGAAAGGAAAATGAGTACACTTGTAAAAAATACCATCCGTTTTGCCTTGTTCATACTTGTACAGGTATTTGTACTGCACCAGGTACCCACCCTGCACAAACTCATTACCCCCTACCTGTATTTTCTATTTATAATATGGTTGCCTTTCAGCATGGGCCGCAGCCTGCTGATGTTTACAGCCTTTATCTTTGGTTTGTCGCTCGATTATTTTCTTAAAACACCCGGCCTGCACGCGGCTGCCTGCGTGCTGGTAGCATATGTAAGGCCTTTTTTAGTAAACCTGCTTATCCGCCAGGAGGGAGATGAACAAAATTATGCGTCGCCTTCAATGGTAAGTATGGGCTGGGCGCCTTATTTTACGATGGTCTTTATTTTAACGCTGCTGCATCATAGTTACCTGGTGTTCCTGGAATGGATGCAGTTTGGCAGCTTCCTGTTTTTTATTGGGAAAGTACTGGCCACTACAGGCGTTAGTATGCTTTTAATTCTCATCACCGAACTATTATTCTTCCGGAAAGAAAAATTCCGCACCAATACGGTATAAAGGTGAGTAGTGAGTGGTGAGTGGTGAGTAGCAGAGCCCGGCAGAGAAACACCGCCGCAGGACTCACCACTCACCACTCACTACTCACTACTCACGTTCATAAAGAAAAATAAATCTTTACACAACCACAATAAAATATATCATTTCTTCATTCGTATTTTGCACTCCGTAATCCCGCGTTCACATTATGTCTGTTTTCAATCAGTCCCGCAGCAATATTATCAGGCTTATTTTCCTGGGTGTATTCCTCATTATTCTCGGTCAGCTTGTTAACCTGCAACTTTTTTCAGATAAATACAAAGCAGCTGCCATGAACAATGCGCTGTTTGCAAAAGTGGTGTATCCCGACAGGGGTATTATTTATGACAGAAAAGGAAAAGCAATTCTTAACAACACCATTATGTACGACCTGGTCGTTACGCCCAACCAGGTAAAAAATATTGATACCGTTGCACTTTGCGAATTATTGGGTATTGATACATCCGAATTTAAGCAACGGATGGTGGATGCGGTATTTCGAAATACAAAATTCCGTCCCTCTGTTTTTGAAGATCTGCTGCCTGCGGGTTTGTATGCGAAACTGGATGAAAACATATGGAAATTTCCGGGTTTTGACCTGGTGGAAAGACCGGTGCGGCAATATCCCTTCAACGCTGCCGCGCATATCATGGGTTATGTGGGCGAGGCAGACTCGTCTGTGATTAAGCGCTCTAATGGGTTTTACCGTTTGGGCGACTATGTGGGCAGAAGCGGGCTGGAGCAATACTATGAGCGGGTATTGATGGGGCAGCGTGGTGTTAAGTATATTATTAAAGACAACAAGAACCGTTTGCAGGGCAGCTATGAAAAAGGGAAGTATGATACGGCTGCCGTAGCTGGCCGGGGGCTGCGTACTTACCTGGATATAGAACTGCAGCAACTGGCTGAAAAATTAATGACCAATAAAGTAGGCGCTGTAGTGGCTATTGAGCCAAAGACAGGGGGAATCGTTGCCATGGCTTCGGGGCCAAACTTTGATCCCAATTTGCTGACCGGCCCCGAAAAGCAGGAGAATTTTAACCGCATGTTTAAAGACGTAAGCAGCCCTTTGAGTAACAGGGCTATCCAGGGCACTTATCCGCCGGGTTCAACCTATAAACCACTGGGCGCACTAATTGCATTAGACGAGGGTGTAATAACCCCGCGCTATGGCATTGGTTGCAACGGGGCGTATTATGGTTGTAACCGGCCGGTAAAATGTACCGAGCATTGGGCTGGTCATGCTGCTAACCTTAAGCTGGGCATTTCCTGGTCATGCAATTCTTTTTTCAGCAGCGTGTTCAGGCTTACGGTAGACAATCCTAAATACCATAGTCCGCGTAAGGGTTTGCAGGAATGGAACAAATACATGACGGCCTTTGGCTACGGGCACCGCCTGGGAGTAGATCTGCCCAGCGAGTACAATGGCAATATTCCGGATACAACATCCTACGACAAAGAGTACAGGGGTCAGTGGAATTCCTGTACCATGGTAACACTGGGTATCGGGCAGGATAAAATAACGGTTACGCCCCTGCAAATTGCCAATGCCATTTCTATTGTTGCCAATAAAGGCTACTATTATATACCGCATTTTGTAGAAAAAATAGATGCAGAAACAAAAGACGATACGGCTGTACTAAACAGGTACCGGTATAAACATGAAGTACTGACACATATACCCGACAGTTCATATGAAGATGTGATAGATGGAATGGAAGGTGTGATGACAGTGGGTACCGGAAAGGGCCTGCCAAAAATACCCGGCATTAATGTATGCGGAAAAACAGGAACTGCAGAAAACTACCATAAAGGTGTAAAACAGAAAGATCACTCGGTGTTTGTTCTTTTCGCACCCAGGGAAGACCCTAAAATTGTAATTGCAGTAGTGGTGCAGAATGGTGGATTTGGTGCTGCTGCCGCGGGTCCGATAGCCAACCTGCTGCTGGAAAAATACCTCACAGACAGTTTACGGGCAGACAGCAGGAAAGAAGCAGAACGGGTGACCGCCATCAACCTGATACCAAAATATTTTGCCACCGAACAATATACGGCTGATTCTCTCCGTGCATTTAATTATTTTAATTTAACCCATGATACCAGTGTAATAAAAAAGTTTTTGCGCAGGGCAAGACCCGATACCACCACACCTGCCAAACCTAAATATAAAGGCCCTGTTGTAACCAACAACCCGGCAATAAAACCAAGAACTGTAATGAAGATTCGCAAACTACCTGAAACAGCCTGATAAATGAACCAGAAGAACCCCGCTATATCAAAAGGTGCAGACTGGATGCTGATTGGACTATACCTGATGCTTGCCTCCATTGGTGTGCTCAGCATATTTGCGGCTACTTATAAAGAAGGCGACGATGTGATAAAAACCTTTCTTTCACTTAAAACCGATTATAGCCGCCAGGCATTGTTTTTTATTATTTCCTGCGTTTTTGGCATATTTATTTTATTAACCGACAGTAAATTTTTTACAGCAACAGCCAATTTATCTTACGCCGCGGGTATTATGCTAATGCTGCTGGTATTTCCCTTTCACAGCGATATCAAAGGGACCAAATCAATTATCAAGTTTGGATCAGCCATTCAGTTACAGCCGGCAGAGCTTTGCAAACTATTCGTAAACCTTGCATTGGCCAAATACCTGTCCAGGGTAGAGACGGATTTTAAAAAAACAAGCTCACAACTGATAGCCGCCGCCATCGCCATTACACCTGCTATACTTAGTATTGCACAAAGCGAAACGGGGCTGGCCCTGGTATATTTTTCTTTTTTCCTGGTAATGTTCCGCGAGGGCTTGCCCGCCATTATCCTGGTGGTTGGATTTTCACTGGGCATACTGGTGGTGGCCACACTAACACTGCCCCCCAATATAATGGCACTGGCGCTAACGGGTGTTGCACTTATTACTATTTATTTTATGCGCAGGCAAATAAAGCGAAGTAAGGAAACGCTGGTAGTAATTGTGGTCATATGGTTTGCCTGTGTGGGCATTCAGCGATTTGCTGTTCCATTTGCGTTCAGGCACGCTTTTAAAACTTACCAGGTTGAGAGAATTTACAGCATGCTGGGTAAAGATGTGCCCGAAGATTATATAAAAAGAGGAGCAGACCAGGAAGATCCCGAAAAAGCATTAAAGAAAAAAGAAGCCGGAGATTATAATGTAAAGCAAAGCAAGATTGCTATTGGCAGTGGTGGGCTTTTTGGCAAGGGACTTTTGAAGGGAACACAGACGCGAAACGGATTTGTACCGGAGCAGCGTACGGATTTTATTTTTTGTACCATTGGTGAAGGGTTTGGTTTTACAGGCAGCTTTTTACTTTTATGCATTTATTTTATGCTTATAATGCGTATTGTGACCATTGCTGAGCGACAGCGAAGCGTATTCAGCCGGTGTTATGCCTATGGCGTGGCCTCGGTAATTTTCTTTCACATTGCCATCAATATTTGTATGACCATTGGCCTGGCGCCGGTGATTGGCATACCATTGCCCTTTATTAGTTATGGTGGCACGGCACTGCTTACTTTTACCATGCTGCTGTTTATATTAATCCGCCTGGATGCAGACCGGCAGATGGTACTTCGGTAGAATAGTATTGAGATGATAGTATTGAGTATTCAGACCCACGGATAATGTCTGGATAAAAAGTATTGAGATGATAGTTATGAGACGCGCGGATGCCGCGGGTCTTAATACTTTATACTAAATACTATATACTAAATTTGGCGCATGAAAATTATTCCCCTGAGTGAAGGTGCTTTTACTATTGATAAAACCAAACTTTTTGTACCGTTTGATACTGGTAAAGATGATTTACAAAAACGGGCGGTGGGTAGCCTGCTGGTAGAAGTACAGCCATTTGTAATAGTTACTGCCGACGATGTATTGCTGCTTGATACTGGTCTGGGATTTGAACAGGAAGGTGTGTTGCAAATTCATCGTAACCTGATGAACGCAGGCATCAATCCCTCAGAAATAACAAAAGTGCTGATGAGCCATTTGCATAAAGATCATGCCGGCGGTGTCAGCAGGAAAAATGCATCATCAGGCAAACATGAAATTGCTTTTCCCCGCGCCACTTATTATGTGCAACGAAAGGAGCTTGCTTTTGCGCTTGAAAAAGGTTTGCCCTCGTATATTCCCGGGGAACTGGAATGCCTGCAGACAGCCCCCAATGTACATTTCCTGGATGGTGATGGAATACTGAATGGTTATATAAAATATACCGTAACGGCGGGGCATAGTCCATATCATCAGGTATTCTGGATAGCCGACGCAGGTGAAAAGGTTTTTTTTGGTGCAGATGATGCACCGCAATTGGGCCAAATGAAAAATAAGTTTATCGCAAAATATGATTTTAACGGCAAGAGATGCATGGAATTAAGACAGCAATGGTGGAAGCAGGGGGAAGAAGAGGGCTGGACATTCTTATTTTATCATGATGTTAAAACGCCCATATTTAAACACTAATAGGCCACGAATTTGAACTAATGGACACAAATGCTTCCTGAATAGCAGGATGTTGCGATTTTTTTAATACAGACTAATTATTTTAATAAGTGCAAATAATCCTCTGAAACTCCAGTTTGTCGGCGCCAAAGTTGATAAGTATTCCAAGTTTTATTTGTGAAGCTTTTAGGTAATTGATTGTTTGTTTGAATGCATCGGTATGAATTTGCGAGACAGCTTTTATTTCAAGTATAATTGCGTTAAATGCGTAAAAATCAGCATTAAATTTATGCGGTAAAAGGACCCCTTCATAGAAAATATTAAATGATTTTTCTCTTTCGCAAACGATGCTTGTTTTTTTTAATTCTACTTCTAAAGCATCTTTATAGACAATTTCCTTAAACCCCCTGCCAAGTTTTGTATGAATTTTCATACAAAGCCCAATAATTGTATAGCATTCTTCTTTAAATAACAGATCGGTTGCCATAAGTTAAAAGTAAATATATTCGGATAGTTTATCTGCACATTACACATATGCAAAACTGTTTTTTTCTCCAGGAAAGCTGATGTTTTTGCAATAAAAATCTGGGAAAATCATCAATAGTTGTTATTCGTGCTCATTTGCAACTTATATGATGTTGTAGCCGATTTGGTTGTTGCTCATTAGTGTTCATTTGTTCAAATTCGTGGCCTGTTAGTGGTATAAAAAAGGCCAGCTAATTAAAGCCGGCCCTGCTAACCTATGAAAGACACCTGAGAAATATTTAATCGCGCAGGCCGCGTTTGTTTAACTGGCGGTTCATACGCCGTTCCTGCAGCTCGCGCTGAATAAGTGCTCCAAAATCTTTTTCCGAACGAAAGAAAGTATTTACTTTTTCCGCAGACAATGCTTTGGAAAATTCGCCATTGTATTTTTTCCGCACTGCAAGTATCTTTTCTTCCATTGCCAGTTCAGTATCGGTAGTCCCGTTATTTTGTTTTTGCGCCTGGCGGATGGCTTTTATCTCTTCTGTATATTTATTGTAGATAGGCCAGAAACGTTGTGCTTCTTCCGGCGACAAATCTAATTTTTTAGTCAGGTAGGCGATCTTCAGTGCCTGTATCCTTTCGCCATCCTGTGCGTGGGCACCAAACAAACTGCCAAGGGCCAGTAATACTATAAGTAAATATTTTTTCATTTCACTCCATGTTTAGTTAGTAATAGGTGTTTCAATATGCTGGTCGGCAGCATATTGCTGGAGTTCTTCATCGGATATATTGGCTAAAAGATCTTTTGAGTCGTTGGCACTGATGTCGCCGTCACTGGTTATTAAAGTATTGGTATCGGCAACCGGTGCGGTATTGTTTTCCGAGAAATTAATTATCTCATCATCACTCGCATGTTTCACTTTATCCATAATGCCTGCCAGTGTATCCGTTGTAGTTGATGGTGCTGGCTTAAAGTACATCCAGGAGCCCGTTGCAATAACAGCAGTTACTACGGCCGCTGCAGCATAACGCATTATTTTCTTACCAAAGCCAATTGAAATTACTTTGGCGGGTTGCTGGTGTTTTGCTTTATCTAAAAAACTGGCAGCCGTATTTTCAAAATAACCATCCGGCACTTCATATACCTGCCTTTTCTTCAGCCCAAGCATAACAGGCGATAAGTTTTCCAGCTCTTCATTTACAAAATCAATGGCTTTTACACCGGCTATTATGTTATCAGAAATATCATTGAAATAACCTTCCGGAGAAGTAAAAGGATTCTTCTTTGCAATCTGACCAAGTAAGGGTGATAATAATTCCAATTCTTCTTTAGCGCTCCCGGTTTCCTGTGCTTTTATCCGGTTCATTATATTACCTGCCAAGCCATCAAAATATCCCTGGGGTGCCTGGTATGCGTTCTCTTTTGTAAAATCTGCAACAGGATCGGCATCGCCTTTTTTTTCGGTCTCCTTCGCCTTAATGAGGTTCATGACATTGGCAGACAGTCCTTCAAAATAACCTGGCGGCACCTGGTATACATTCTCCTTGCTGATGTTTAACATGGTATCCATACCCGCTTTTTCTTCCATCGCAATTCTTAGCATTACCTGTATGGCCAGCTCATCAAAATAGCCAGCCGGCACACTATAAAGCGGTTGTTTGCCAATAGCGGCCACCAACGGGCTTATCTCTTTCAATTCATTTAATATGGGATTGTTTTTTTCCATTAACACAACTAGGACGTAAACCGGTCAGCAAAGTTTAATGATTTAATATAAAATCCTCAATTTTTTTAACAGCATGGTGATAGCTGGCTTTTAACGCCCCCTCGCTGGTTTCCAGCACTTTACTCATTTCTTCGTATGGCATTTCATCGTAATACCTAAGATTAAAAACGATCCGTTGTTTCTCAGGTAATTGCTGCATAGCCAATTGTAATTTCCATTCCAGTTTATTGGGGTCGAAATGTTTGTCGGCTTTTATGGTATTACTCAACCCCGTTTCCACATCGCCCATGGGTACCGTGGACTTTCTTTTTTTCTGTTCAAGAAAGGTAAGGCATTCATTGGTGCCAATCCGGTATAGCCAGGTATACAACTGACTGTCTTCCCTGAAATTTTCCAGGCCGTTCCATACCCGTATGAAAACGTTCTGTAAAACATCGTTGGCATCTTCGTGTTCTACCACCATACGGCGGATATGCCAATATAATTTTTCCTGGTATTTTTTGATAATAGCAGTAAACGCCTTTTCCTTTGTAGAGGGGTTCCGGAATTCCATTAGCAATTCCGCATCCTGCATAACAACCGCCATAGGTTAGCAATTTTGTTTAGCAATATTGTTTGACCGGCGGGGCCGGTGCATGTTTAACGCTATAAAAGAAAAAATATTGATTAGCATCATTTGTATTTGGCTGGTTTTGAGCTATAAAATGATTAAATAACCAGTATTTGCAGGCGGAAAACATCATTTAATCAGTGTCAAAAAAAGCCCCGGCCTGCAGACCGGGGCGCTTAATTATAGGACAATTTTCAGGCCTTTTTTCTTGCCATTGCCTTCTCTGCGGCAGCCACTATATGCGGCGCGGTAAGACCATATTTTTCAAGTAATTGTGTGGGAGTACCGCTTTCACCAAAGGTATCATTGGTACCAACGTACTCAATGGGTATGGGCAGGTTTTTGGCTGCTACCTGGGCAATACTATCCCCCAATCCGCCAATGATATTATGCTCTTCTGCCGTTACCGCACATCTTGTTTTGGTAATAGATTTTAAAACAGCGGCAGTATCCAGCGGTTTAACGGTATGAATATTTATTACTTCAACGCTCACTCCTTTTTCCTGCAGGATAATTCCTGCTTCAATGGCTTTCCAAACCATGTGCCCGCACGCAAAAATGCTAACATCTGTTCCTTCGGCAAAAACCTGGGCTTTACCAATTTCAAAAGGCATATCAGCAGTGAATATTGGCCAAACCGGCCGGCCAAAACGCAGGTAAACAGGCCCCTCATAATCTGCAATGGCTTTTGTAGCCGCCTTGGTTTGCGCATAGTCGCAGGGTACAATTACCGTCATACCGGGCAGCATTTTCATCATTCCAATATCTTCCAGTATCTGGTGGGTAGCGCCGTCTTCGCCCAGTGTCAGGCCTGCATGCGAAGCGCAAATTTTTACGTTTTTGCCGGAATAGGCTACTGACTGGCGTATCTGGTCGTATACGCGGCCGGTAGAAAAATTGGCGAAGGTGGTAGTATAGGGAATTTTGCCGCCAATGGTGAGACCTGCCGCTATGCTAATCATGTTTGCTTCTGCAATACCGCATTGCACAAATCTTTCAGGAAATTCTTTGATAAACTGGTTCAGTTTCATAGAACCCAGCAGGTCTGCAGTTAATGCTACAATATTTGAATTGCTCCTTGCTGCTTCGGCTATGCCGTCTCCAAAACCACTGCGGGTATCTTTCTGACCGGTGGGGGTTATATCCTTTAATGCCATCGTATTCTTTTATTTAGTGCCGCAAAGTAAAGAAGAAATTGTTGATTGAGGCGTTTTAGAATTGCAGGATTTTGAGATTTTGAGATTTTGGCGCAATCCCGAAATCTCAAAATCCCACCATCAGCAATACTGAAGCATAATATTAGTTCAGTCCGGCATTCTGCTTATTGTAGAGTTTTGCATCTATTTTCAGCCGCTGTTCCCATTTCCAGGCAGTCAGCATCATATCCTCCAGCGAATATTTGATTTGCCAGCCTAATTGGGTAACTGCCAGTTCATTATTGGCATATATAGCGATAACGTCTCCGGGACGGCGTGGGGCAATTATATAATTCAGTTTTACGCCACTCACTTTTTCAAAGGTGTTAATAGCTTCCAGTACGGTAACGCCATTTCCGGTACCCAGGTTAAATACTTCGCATTTCTTATCGCTTCTTCCTTCTATCAGGTATTGCAGCGACAAAGTATGCGCATGGGCAATGTCACAGACATGTATAAAGTCACGTACGCAGGAGCCGTCGCGGGTAGGATAGTCGTCTCCAAAAACCTTCATTTGCGGCAGTTTGCCTACAGCCGTTTGGGTAATGGCGGGTACCAGGTTGGCGGGTTTGCCTATGGGAAGCTCTCCAATCTGTATAGAAGGGTGAGCACCAACAGGATTGAAATATCTTAATAATATGGACTGCACCTCATTTACCTTGGAAAATTCATTGATTATTTGTTCGCCCATTTGTTTGGTATAGCCATATGGCGATTCGGCCGGCTTGGGCGGCGTTTTTTCTGTAACAGGAATTATATCCGGGTTGCCATATACCGTGCAGGAGGAAGAAAAAACAAAATACGGTATCTTAAATTCATGTACACATTTAAGCAAATTAATGAGTGACACCACATTGTTTTCAAAATACATCAGCGGCTCTTCTACCGATTCGCCCACAGCCTTATAAGCTGCAAAATGAATGATGCCTGCAATGTCTTCGTTTTCCTGGAAAATGGCAAATGTATCGTCATAGTTACAAAGATCCACTTTGTAATTTTTTACTTTTTTACCGGTTATTTTCTCCACACCTTCCAGTATGCGTGCGGAAGAACGCGAATTATTATCAACAGAAATAACGTCAAAGCCATTTTCTATTAAATCAACAACGGTATGCGATCCAATATAGCCGCATCCACCTGTAACAAGTATTTTTTTCATCTTTTGTTTATTGATAACGGGTGCAAGATGTAAACAATTTAGCCTTTTTCCAAATTAACCGCTTCGCGGGAATGGAACGCAGATTTTCATGATTTCTATGATAAGGTATGATTTTTCCGACTTTGCGGCGGTTACTGTCAAATCATAACAATCGTGAAAATCTGGGTTCTATCAGTGTGGTTTAGTTCAGGTTAAGCAGGTACTGGCCATAACCACTTTTGAGCAGGGGTTTCGCCAAATGCATTAGTTGTTCTTTTGAAATAAATCCTTTTCTCCAGGCAATTTCTTCAATGCAGGCTATTTTTATACCCTGGCGCTGTTCAATTACCTGCACAAACATAGAGGCCTGCATCAGTGAATCAAAGGTTCCCGTATCCAGCCAGGCTGTGCCGCGGTCCAGGATAGAAACCTTTAGTTTACCCTGGCGCAGGTATTCTTTGTTTACATCCGTTATTTCATATTCACCCCTTGGGCTGGGTTGAAGGTTTTTTGCAATTTTTACAACATCATTGTCGTAGAAATATAAACCGGGTACCGCATAACTGCTTTTGGGTTGTGCCGGTTTTTCCTCAATAGAAATTGCCTGCATATTTTTGTCGAACTCAACCACACCATAGCGTTCAGGATCACTTACGCGATACGCGTATACAATACCACCATCCGGGCTGGTATTTGTTTCCAGTGTTTTGCCCAGTCCGGCACCATAAAAAATATTATCGCCCAGTACGAGGGCCACACTATCGTTGCCAATAAATGATTCGCCAATTACAAATGCCCGTGCAAGGCCGTTGGGCAATGGCTGTTCTGCATAGGTGAACCGGAGTCCCAGGTTCTTTCCGTCGCCAAAAAGTTTTTTAAACAGGGGCAAATCATGTGGCGTTGAAATAATAAGTATATCGCTGATGCCGGCCAGCATAAGCGTAGAAAGCGGGTAGTAGATCATCGGCTTATCGTATACGGGCATAATCTGTTTACTAATAGCGTAAGTAATAGGATGTAGACGTGTGCCTGATCCGCCTGCAAGTATGATTCCCTTCATTTGGTATATTGTTTAAGCCGTAGCTGATCTTTGTGTAAAAGGGCCAAGTTAAAGAAGTTAATGCAAAATAAAAAGCAACGCTTTTGGGCGTTGCTGTGTAAACCCGGGTTCAATAGTTTAATAAAAAAGTTTAAGGATGTAGTATACGATAGCAGCCAGCAAACCGCTGATCGGGATAGTGAGTATCCAAGCCCACAACAGGTTAATGGTTACCCCCCATCGAACAGCCGATAAGCGCTTGGTAGCACCCACGCCAATGATGGAACCTGTAATAGTATGTGTAGTGCTTACCGGGATACCAAAATGCTCTGTCATGTAAAGTGTAATGGCGCCGGCTGTTTCTGCTGCAACTCCTTCTAACGGAGTTACCTTGGTAATGCGTGTACCCATTGTTTTAATAATCTTCCAGCCACCGCTTAAAGTGCCCAGACCTATGGCTGTAAAACTGCTAAGTGGCACCCACCAATATTCTGTAACAAATTCTGTAAAACTGATATCGCGGCCCTGGGTTTTTTGATAAAATATCATGGCAGCGCCAATAATGCCCATTACTTTTTGCGCGTCATTGCCACCATGGCCAAGACTGAACAAACCAGAAGAAACCAGCTGCAGACGCCTGAACCAGCTTTCTGCCTTGTAGGGGTTGGCCCGCCGGCAAATATTTACAATCAAAAGGGTTAATACAAACGCAATGACCATCCCTATCAACGGTGCTGCAAAAATGAAAAGGAAAGTGGGGACTACTTTGCCGTAGTTAACCACCGCATGGCCGCCATCTCCCAGGCCTTTTGCATGTGCAATGGCAGCGCCTATAAAACCACCCATGAGTGTGTGCGAAGAAGAAGAGGGTATACCAAACCACCAGGTAAGCAGGTTCCAGATAATGGCTGCAACAATACCGGCAAAAATTACTTCCAGCGTTACAAATTCGGGGTTTACCCATTTGGCAACGGTATTGCCGATTTCAAACTTGTGATAGATATATTTTGATACAAAGAATGCTGCAAAATTGAACACTGCCGCCCACAAAACAGCCTGGAAGGGCGTTAGTACTTTGGTAGAAACAATGGTGGCAATGGAATTGGCAGCATCATGAAACCCGTTTATATAATCAAAAATCAGTGCAAGTATGATAATGATAACAAGAAAAGTCATAAAACGAATGTGATAAATGGGTAAAGGTGCAAATGTGGCAAATGAAAAATGGCAGAACGAAATAAATTTGTAATTATGCAAACATGTTTACCGGTTGCATTTTCACATTCATCACATTCATCACATTCTCACATTTCCACATTTTTTACGCGTATTTTATAATGATTGATTCAATAACATTTGCCGCATCTTCACATTTATCGGTTACTATTTCCATTACCTGGTAAATTTCTCTTTTCTTAATTACCTCTTTGGCGTCAGGTTCTGTTTCAAACAGGCGGTCGATGCTCAAATCAAATATATCGTCGGCCTGGTTTTCTATGCTGTTTACTTTTACCAACGCGTCTGTTATCTGGCGCATATTTTTCATGTCACGCAGTTCCACCACCGCATTTTTTATGTGCTCAGCACCCTGTTCAATCAGGTCTGCCATTTTTTGTATGCCCTGGTCGTTGGGGTTTACTTTATAGAAATTGATTTTTTTGGCAGAGGAGTAAATGTAATCAGCAATATCGTCCAGTGCAGATGCCAGGTAGTGGATGTCTTCCCGGTCGAATGGTGTGATAAAATTGCGGCCCAGTTCGGTAAATATGCGATGGGTAAAATCATCGTTTACATGCTCCAGGTCTTCCATTTTTGAAATCAGTGCGGCACGTTTATCAAAGTCGGGTTCTGCTACCACGTCTTTCATCAGCCTGCCCATCTGCGCAACGGTGGCAGCCACTTCTTCAAACAGGGAATAGAAGACCCTGTCCTTCGGCATAAAGATCTTTAAAAACGAATTGGCCATACACTAAAATTTGGGCAAAAATAGAGCCTTTGCATTTGGTTTCAGATAATTAAAGTTTGGTAATAATTTCTTAACATAGAAACGGATTTTATATAGATTTGGGATCAATACTAACTGGGAATGACCAAAAAACTGCTGGGTTTTACATTATTTTTATTTGTCATATCTAACGCCAATAGTCAGTTTTTGATGGACATGATTGACACCTCTAAAGACGTGGGCAGAAGCCTTTTATCGCTGTACAAGAACTATGACCATATCCGTATTGGCGGATATATACAACCTCAGTTTCAACTGGCCAGTACCAGGGGGCAAAGCAGTTTTGATGGTGGCGATTTTGCCCCCCATGTAAACAACCGTTTTAGCCTGCGCCGGGGGCGGATAAGGTTTGATTATGCCCGGTTTAACAAACAAAACCAGGCGGTACTGCAATTTGTTTTTCAGTTTGACGGAACAGAAAGAGGCGTATTTATACGTGATTTCTGGGGCAGGGTCTTTGAAAGCAAATGGCAGTTATTTTCCTTTACCGCAGGCATGTTTGCCCGGCCCTTCGGGTACGAAGTAAACCTCGGTTCTCCCGACAGGGAATCGCCCGAAAGGGGCAGAATGTCACAACTATTAATGAAAACAGAGCGCGATCTGGGCGCCATGGTCTCATTCGAGCCCAGAAAAAAAGATCACCCCCTTCGTTATTTTAAACTGGATATGGGTTTGTTCAATGGTCCGGGATTAACGGCACCGGCAGACTATGATTCTTACAAAGATTTTATCGCCAGGGCATCATTTAAACCATACAAATTGGGCGCACATTTTATTGTGGCTGCAGGCGGTTCATATTTTAATGGCGGCTTTTTACAAAATACAAAATACATAAACCGGGTGGTAAATACAGGTGGTTTGAAAGCTTTCTTTACAGACTCTGCATTGTCTAATATTGACACAAAAGCGCCACGCAGGTATGCTGGTGCAGATATACAGCTTAAATATGCGCACAAGGCCGGGTATACAGAAATAAGGGCAGAATACTGGCAGGGCACGCAAACAGCTATAGCAGGTTCTACCGAAACACCTGCCGCTCTGCTTACCGAACCGTCTTATATAAGAAAATTTAATGGCGCCTATATTTACTTTTTGCACAATATTGTTAATGCTCATCACCAGTTATGTGTTAAGTACGACTGGTACGACCCCAACACCAGTGTAAGCGGCAGGGATATTGGAAAAGCAGGCACCAACCTGACTGCAGCAGATATTAAATACAGCACACTTGGTTTTGGGTATAACTATTATATCAACGACAACCTGCGCCTGCTTTTATGGTATGCGATGGTAAAAAATGAAACCACCCAATTGCCCTCGTACAATACCGATGTTAAAGACAATGTGTTGACCTGTCGTCTTCAATTCAGGTTCTGAGCGATAGCGCAGCCAGTCTTTTGTTTACATTTTTCAACGCCGCATCATTTTTATAATTACTCCGTATGCAGTGTCAGCGCACATAATTAATCACCACCGTATAAAATTTACCTGTATTTAAAATGGGGATCTGGTAACATAGCCGTAACAATCTGTTTAAATTTCCATCACATTAGTATAACATTAGTATCACAATGCCATAATATATTATTTACGTGGCAACGCGAGTTTTGCATTTTATTAACAATGCGACCAAAACTACGCGACTATGAATCAATCCTCTTTGTTACAAAGGGCCGGCCTGTTATCATGTATGATAATTTGCTCCCTGCTCAGTTTCGCCCAGGTTACACTTAAAGGACATATTATTTCAGGCGAAGATCAAAAGCCGGTAGCTGGTGCTACCGTAAGGGTAAAGGGCAGTAACTCCACACTAACCAGCACAGATGAGAACGGAAACTTTACCATTACTGCCAAAGAAACAGATGTACTTGTAATTACAAACATTGGATTTGCTGCACGTGAGTTAAAGGCATCTTCCAATTTAAGCAGCCTTGTATTAACTACCGATGCAAGAAGTTTAAATGAAGTAGTAGTAACAGCAACTGGAATAAAAAAGGAAGCCAAGCGTCTGGGTTATGCCATTCAGACCATTGATGCTTCTGCGCTTACACAGGCACGTGAGCCGGATCCCATCAACTCGTTAAAGGGTAATGCAGCGGGTCTTGCTATCAACATTAACCAGGAAATAGGCCACTCCCCGGATGTAATCATACGTGGTGAAAATGGTGCTAACGACCGTCCTATGTTTGTGGTAGACGGGGTTGCCATCAGTTCCGATACCTATAATATTAATCCTGACGATATTGAATCATTTACCGTATTGAAAGGGCCCAATGCTGCCGCATTGTATGGCTTCCAGGGAAAAAACGGTGCTATTATTATTAATACAAAAAAGGGGAGCAAAGTAAAAGGAGGCCTGGCCATCAACTTTAATTCCACCACGCAATTTAGTAAAGGCTTTATTGCACTGCCCAAATACCAGGATACCTATGGCCCGGGCGATAATGGGCAATATGCCTATGCGGGCGGCGGTTCCAGCCCGGCTTCTTATTTTGGCAACGGAGCAGTGGGCGTGGGTAATAATGATTATGACTATGATGTTTGGGGGCCGCAATTCAGGGGCCAGTTGATACCCCAGTACGATGGTGTTTATGATCCTTCCAAAACATACACTACCACATTTGCCGATGGAAGTAAGTTTACCGGCAATATTGCTCCCACACCATGGTTAGCCAGAGGGAAAGACAACCTGAAAAACTTTATCCAGGGTGGCCTGCTTTCGTCGAACAGCATCTCTGTTAGTTCTTCCTCTGAGAAAACAGATATCAGATTTTCTCTCGGCAATACCTACCAGAAAGGGATCGTTCCCAATACACAATTAAACAATGCCAATTTCACCGGAAGTATTGTTCAGAGGTTCAACGATAAATTGAGCCTGACTTCGTATTTCAACTACAGCAGGCAATCAACTCCTAATATTCCCGATGTCAACTATGGACCTAATAGTATCATCTACAATATTATCATTTGGGGCGGTGCCGACTGGAGCGTAAAAGATCCCAATATCCGCAATTACTGGCAGCCAGGTAAAACAGGTATCCAGCAGAATTATGAGGAGTACTACCGCTATAATAATCCCTGGTTTATGTCTTATGAATGGCTGAGAGGGCACCAGCAGAATAACGTGTATGGTTACCTGTCATTAAACTATAAAATAAATAAGAGCCTGGATGTGCAGTTAAGGCCAAGTCTTACTACCTATGATATGTTCAATTCTGAAAAACTGCCTTACTCTGCAACTGTGTATGGCAGGGACCTTCATAAAGGCGATTACCGTGAAGACAGGAGATCTCTGTTTGAGTCGAATGAAGATGTACAGGTAAGGTACCATAAAGATAAATTACTGAATGTTCTGGATGTACAGGCACTGGGTGGTGCAACTGCCAGGAATTTCAGTTTCAATTCCAATGTTGAATCTACCAATTACCTGAATGTGCCCGGTATCTATTCTTTCTCAAATTCGCTCGGGGCTTTAACCGGAAGCAGCTTTCACTCAAGCATGCTGGTGCTGAGTGCTTATTATTCTGTGGATCTTGGCTTCAAATCTTATGTAACGGCAAATATTACCGGCCGCGTGGATAAATCTTCCAGCCTGCCTTCAAATGCCGGCAGTTATTTTTATCCTTCCTTCAATCTGGCAACTGTAATTTCCGATTATATTAAGCTGCCGCAGGTGATTTCATTTTTTAAAATCAGGGGCTCCTATGCGCAGAGTAAAAGCGGTGGTACCAATGCTTTCTTCTCTCCTAATTTAAATGGCAACCCGGCCAGCGGTTATGGCTATACCTGGAATTCGCCCTATGGCGGGCCAGCTTATCCGGTGTCTCAAACATATACACTAAGTCCCACCTACAATGGTCAGAACAGTGCAAAATTCAGCGATCAGACGGTTAATCCCAATATCAGTACTGCTGACAGAAAATCGATTGAGTTTGGTGCCGATGTCCGCTTCCTCAATAACAGAATCGGCCTGGATATAACAAGGTATCACTACAAAAATACCGGTATTGTAAACCAGGGTACATCACCCGCCTCCGGGTATTCGTCTTACCTGACTAACGGAAACGTCTATACAAATGATGGATGGGAAGTAGTGCTGAATGCCCGTCCTCTTTCCAATCCAAAAGGACTAAACTGGAATGTAACAGCTAATTTCTCCAAGTATGTCAGGAAATGGGTGAACTATGCCAACCCGGACAATTACGAATACAACGGCCAGCGTATTGATCTGGTATATGGAAATGGTTTTGTAAGAACGCCCAATGGCCAAATGGTGATTGACAAGGCTTCGGGCTTATATTACCGCTATTCCGATTTGGGTGTGTCTGCACAAAAAGTATATGGTCACGCAGATCCGGACTGGCAATGGGGTATCGTAAACAACTTTAGTTACAAAAACTTTGCACTGCGTTTCCAGTTTGATGGTATGGTGGGCGGTGTACTGGAAGACTATGTAAGAAAAAAGACATTACAGGGAGGACGTCATGTTGAAAGTGCTTCAGGTGCTTTCGGGGTGGCAAGACCTTCGGACGAGGCCAATGTAGCAGCATACACGGGCGACGGCGTTAATTTAACCGGGGCTTCCATAGTATTGGATCCCATTACAGGACAAATTACCAATTATAAGAACCTTACTGAATCACAAAACACTACAAAAAGTCAGGTGCAGCCATTTGTTACCCGTGTTGCTTCCATTCCTGATTTGGATATTATTAAAAAGACTTACGGTAAATTAAGAGAAGTAACCATTACATACAACCTGCCGGAAACGCTTTTTGGAAAGGCTTCATTTATCAAGAAAGCAACGGTATCATTGGTGGGCAGAAATCTGTTGTACTTTTTCCCGAGCCGGTACAAAGATGTGGATGTGGATCAATACACCCAGGATGCGGGTTCAAACCTGCAAACGCCTACCACGCGCAGCTATGGTTTTAACGTAAATCTTTCTTTCTGATCCAATAAACAAAAAAATATGAAACAGTTAAAAAATATATTTCTTTTAATTATACCGGTATTGCTGATGTTATCCTGTAATAAACAAATACAGGACAAACAAACCGACCCCAATAATCCTACCAGTGTTCCTCCCGGACTTATACTTGGAACAGTGTTAACCAATCTGTCAGGAACATCCGGAAATGGTGCTCTTGGTGGCATTAATTCCTGGGATGCTGTTCATACCTGGAATCAATACCATTGCCAGAATTATGATTATTACGGCAACAATATCTATTCATGGACCAGCGGTTCCTTCAGCCCTTACCTGGTATTAAAAAATGTGGTTCAAATGGAAAAAGAGGCTTCTTCAAGAGGCGCTGCCGCAGTGAATCCATATGAAGCGGTAGGAAGATTTATCCGGGCCTATTACTTTTATAACCTCACTTCTTTGTTTGGCGATGTGCCACAGTCGCAGGCATTGCAGGCACCATCGAACCCTACCCCTGTTTATACACCTCAGCAACAGATCTTCCTGTATGTGCTGAACCAGCTTGATACTGCCAATACCCACCTCGCTTCATTGGTTAGCAGCAATGATAATTCACTGGCTTCCGACCAGGATATATTTTACCATGGCGACCTAACAAAATGGCAAAAGCTGGTAAATTCTTTCAAACTAAGGGTGTTGATCAATCTAAGCGGCAAAACCTCAGATGCGACACTAAATGTTCCTGTTCAATTTGCCAGTATTTTCAATAACCCCGGCAAGTATCCCATTTTTACAGGGGTTAGCGATGATTTTGCATTCATCTACAATCCGGGTGGCTCTAATACGTTTAGTACCTATCCTTTTACACCGTCAAATTTTGGCTCCATTGCAGGTCGTTTTAACATGGCTGCCACTTATGTAAGTACTTTGACGAACCTGGGCGACCCACGTGTATTTATTACCTGCGAACCGGCCTGGGCACTCGCGAAGACAGATCCCAACCCCTGCCAATTTCAATATTTTGCAGGTGCAAGTACCGGTGAACCACTTTCTACGATGTATGGAAATGCCAATGCAGGCAAGTATTCTTACATCAACAGAAAAAGATATTATTCCAACTTTACCGGAGAGCCGGACGTACTGGCAGGATATAAGGAAATGTGCTTTAATATTGCCGAAGCAATCACCCGTGGATGGGTCTCAGGTAAAACAATTGCGGATGCCGAGAGCTGGTACAGGAAGGGTATCACGGCTTCTATGCTGTTTTATGGAATCGATATAAGTAAAACAAACTTTACTGCTTATTTTCTGCCGCCGGGCAATAGCTCAGTAACGCAGGTGGTGGCTTATCCATTCAACTTTGATTTTAATGCATATTATGCGCAGACATCAGTAACGCTTTCTTCTACGGTAGCAACAGCTATTAACCAGATTGTACTGCAAAAATATATTGCCTGTTTTCAAAATTCGGGTTACGAAGCTTACTATAACTACCGCCGCACCGGTGTTCCTGCATTCCAGGGTGGTAGCGGTGTCGGAAATAACGGCATCATACCAAAAAGATGGAACTACCCGGTTTCCGAGCAGGCGCAAAATAAAGCCAATTGGAATGCCGCATTGGCCGCCCAGCAATTTTCGGGAGATGATCTTAACCAAACTATGTGGCTATTGAAATGATTTTGTAGTCAATAGTGGTTATCTTGAATATAAAACTTGCCGGAGATGTCTTAATTTCCGGCAAGTTTTTTAAAACGATGTTGTTAAATGAGCACTCAAAAAAAAATAGTTGAAATATTTGTATTGACAATTTTGTTTTGCACGGCATATATTTATGTTCACCCACAGTCAAAGAATGCAATTGAAACACTGCAGGTGCCGGCAAAAAATGACTTTTGCGTTATAAACGAAAAAGGTATTTCCATCCTGCCGAGTGGCCGTTATCTTACTCCTGCAGGCAGCCTTGTACGCATTACCAATGATCCGTTTGGTATGGCTGTTTCGCCCGATGGCAAAAAAGCGGTTACCCTGCACAACGGGGTTTTTACCATTATCGATTTGGCAAGCCTGAACACTACCCGTGTACCCGGATATGAAAAAAAATTGAATTCTCCTTTGGCTCACCAGCCCCTCAACAGCAGCCCTTTTGCAAACGACAGTATTCAGCACGGTGTACTGCCAACCGCCTTGCCACAGGGTTCCTTTCTGGGGGTTGCTTTTGCGCCCGATTCAAAAACAGTCTATTTAAGCGGTGGCGATAACGGCGCCGTGATTGTCTATGATATTGAAAAATTGCAGCGCATAGATTCTATCAGCCTCAACGGAAACGCAGCTGGCACCGATTATGATGACAGCTTTACTTCGGACCTGCTTCTGAACGCTGATAATAACGAATTGCTGATTTTGGACAGGGGCAATTTCCGGATGGTGCGGTACGACCTGGGCACAAAGAAAATCACTGCATCAATACCGGTGGGGAGGCAACCATTCGGACTTGCCCTGAGCGCCGATAAAAAGATGGCCCTGGTTGCCAATGTGGGCATGTATGCTTATCCGCTGATCGAAGGCATGACAAAGGAAAATGCAGATTCGCTGATGATTCCCTACCACCCTTACGGCGACAATACAAAAGAGTCTGTTAACGGCACCGTAATTAACGGCAGAAAAATACCGGGCGTAGGCAGCCCCGCTTCTCCCGAAGCCATGAGCGTATTTACAGTTGACCTTGCCAGTAATAAAGTGATTGATAAATTTAAAACGGGTTTCCAGGTAGGTCAAATGATTCAGGAGGCCAGGGTAGTAGGCGGCGCCAGCCCTAATTCGATTGCTGTTGGTAGACAATTTGCCTATGTAACCAATGCTACCAACGATAATATTGCTGTTATTGATTACAGGAACCATACCATAAAAGAGCATATTCAGATAACGGTAGACAAGCGTATTGATCAGTACCGCGGGCTATTGCCTTTTGGCATTGCGTTAAGTAAAGATGAAAAAACATTGTATGTTGCCCTGCTTGGTTTTAACGCGGTGGCCGTAATTGATGTAGCTACAAAAACAACCACCGGGCTGATTCCCACCGGCTGGGGACCTGCAAGGGTACAACTATCTGCCAATGAAAAGGAAATGTATATCATAACTTGCCGTGGGCTGGGGGCCGGTCCCAACGGAGGCGCCGGTTTTATTGCGCCGCCACAGGGTACTTATATCGGCGATATCCAATTGGGCAGTTTTCAAAAAGTAGCAATGCCCTCCCCGGCAGAGCTGGCGGCTTATACAAAACAAGTCATCAGTAATACATTTGTAAGTAGTGAGGTAATTGATCAGCCGGAAAATCCGCTGCCTGTATTGCCGGGTTCACATGCAAGCCCTATTAAGTACATCGTTTACATTACAAAAGAAAACAGGAGCTATGATGAGGTGTTTGGACAAATGGAAAATGCAAAAGGCGACAGTACGCTGGCAAGGTTTGGTGTAAACTGTGAATATACTTTTCCGGACTCTATGCGTTCAAAGCTGGCAGGCTTAAAAGTTACACCCAACCACCGTAAGGCGGCCAAACAATTTGCTTTCAGCGATAATTTCTATTGCGACAGCGATGCCTCTATACACGGTCACCACTGGATGATGGGCGTAATTCCCAATGAATGGGTAGAGACCAATTCGAGCGTTGACAAAACAGCCAAAATTTTTTCAAAGGCGCCCGGCCGCCGCTTCCCTGGTTCTACGGGCAGCATTGACCCTGAAGATTATGGAGAAATTGGCGGCATGTGGGAAGCGCTGGAAAGAAAAAAGATAAACTTCTACAATTTTGGTGAAGCAAACGAAACCGCGCATGTACGCGAAGAATGGATGGATACAGCTACCGGTGCCGCACATGCGGTAATGGTGCCCATGCAAAAAGCGCTGTTTACAAGAACCAGCCATAATTATGCAGGTTTTAATACCAATATCCCTGACCAGTTCCGGATGAACCAGTTTGAAAATGAGTTTACAAAAAGATGGATTAAAGGAAAGCTGGCGATGCCCTCGTTAATCACCATGCAGGTACCCAATGATCACACAGCAGGACGCAGACCGGAAGACGGTTATTACTCCCCGCATTCTTTTGTGGCCGACAATGACCTTGCGGTGGGAAGAATTTTACATTTTCTTTCCCGCACCAAATACTGGAAAAATATGCTGGTCATAATTACCGAAGATGATCCACAGGGAGGTGTTGACCATATTGACGCACACCGGAGCATTTTAATGATGGCCGGCCCTTATGTAAAAAGAGGATATATAAGCCATACACATGCAAACTTTGGTTCCATCTTAAAAACCATTTATAATATACTGGGGGTTAATTATGTAAACCAGTACGATGTGACGGCCTCCTTGTTACAGGATTTCTTTACATCCCGGCCAGACTATACGCCGTACACGCTGGAAATGAATGACAATCGTATTTTTGATGTAACCAAAGCCATGAAGAAATATCACCGGGATATTGACTGGCGTAAGGTTGAAGCCGGCCCCGATATGGACGATGAGGATGAAATGCGGGCCGAGCATTACCATCAGAAAAAGAAAGCAAAATAGTAAGTAATAATATTTTTATCGTTATGAAGTATACGCTATGTTTTTTCTTTTCGATTGCTGTTTCGCTGGGCCTGGCGGCGCAGCAAAAAACAGAGAATGTGGTTATTGTTACGCTGGACGGCATGCGCTGGCAGGAAGTATTTGAAGGTGTTGATATGGAGCTGATGAACGACAAAAACTTCACCCATGACAAAGACGGTATCAATAAAAAATTCTGGGATACCGATGAAGAAGAAAGAAGAAAAAAACTATTTCCTTTTTTCTGGACTACTATTGCGGCACAGGGCCAGTTATACGGCAACCGCAAATATTTCAATAAGATAGACAATGCAAACCCTTACTGGTTCTCTTACCCGGGATACAATGAAATTTTTACAGGCTACCCGGATACAGCCATCAATTCAAATGATAAAATACCCAATCCCAATGAAAATGTACTGGAATACATCAATAAGCAAAAAGGATTTACCGGCAAAGTAGCGGCTTTTACTTCATGGGATGCATTCCCTTATATTCTGAACAGCAAAAGAAGCGGTTTATATGTAAATGCAGATATTGACACCATTAAATTAAATGCTGCCGGTCTTCAATTGATAAATGACATGCAACTTCTCTCTACCAGGCCGGTAGACATAAGACCGGATTTACTCACTTATTTTGCAGGAAAGGAATACCTGAAAGCTTACAAGCCAAGACTTTTGTATATTTCTCTGGGAGAAACGGATGATTATGCGCATGCGGGCATGTATGATCAGTACATTTATAGTGCACACGCTTCAGATGCTATGATTGCCGATTTGTGGAAGACGCTGCAATCCATGGCTCAATACAAAGACAAAACAACACTGATACTAACCTGCGATCACGGAAGGGGTGACAAAATTAAATCAACCTGGAAAGACCACGGCGCAAAAATAGCGGACGCACATGAAATATGGCTGGCGGTCATTGGCCCGGATACCAAACCTGTTGGCGAAGTAAAGACAGAAGGCCAGTTGTACCAAAAGCAAATTGCCGCCACCATTGCAAAACTGCTTGGCTTTAGCTTTATTACCAACCATCCTGTGGGCAATCCTATTGAGCCTGTTTATAAAAAATGATGTATGCAGACTGCGAAACAAATTGAGGCTACCGTAAACGAAATTTTTGATCTCTATGCAAAACATGGGGCTGAAGAATATGCAGGAGAGAAAGTGTCACAGCTTGAACATATGGTACAGGCCGCCCAGTTGGCCATGGACGGTGGTTATGATGATGAAGTGGTGCTGGCGGCATTTTTACATGATGTGGGTCACCTGCTGCCCATACAACACGCCGGTGAGTCGATGGATGGCTATGGCATGATGGATCATGAAAAAGTGGGCGCGCAATATTTGCTTGGGTTGGGTTTTTCAGAACGTATGTGTAAACTGATTGCCTCTCATGTAAACGCAAAAAGATACCTTACCTGGAAATATCCTGAGTATTACGAACAACTCTCCGGCGCCAGCAAAAAAACCCTTGAATACCAGGGTGGCAAAATGGAAGAAACCGAAGCAAAGCAGTTTGAAGCTGATCCATTATTTGAATTGTACATAAAAATGCGCCGCTGGGACGAGGCCGCCAAAATTGAAAACCAGCCGGTGCCGGATATTAATTTGTTTAAAGTAAAAGCGATAGCGCATCTTAGGAAAGCCCTTGGCTATTAGCTGTTAGCTATTAGTCCTTAGTTGTTGGTTTGTACCTGCGTTAAAAATAAATACCTGCAGCTTTTGGCCAAGGGCTAATAGCTAACAGCTGAAGGGTCATTGAAAGCTACTCCTGCTACCCATACAATTCTTTAATGCTTTCTTCCGCCAGGCCGGCGCTGCCCGTCATTCCCTTGCCACCAATAGCCGTAACAATATGAATATTGGTAGCCACTTCTTTTTTAAACACGTCATGGCTTTTGCTTTGCCCGTAATAACCATTCCAGTATGAAGCCATGGTCCAGTTGGGTAAGTCAAAAATCCGTTTTGCTTCCTCAATAATAACGCTGTTAATTTCCTGGTTTATCTCAAAACCCAGTTTATCCTGTTCTTTTGCGCTGGCATATTCGTGAGAGTCGCCAATGATAATACTGCCATCGGTGGCCTGTTTAAATAGAATGTGTACGCCCCATTTCTTAAACCGGTCTTCAATATTGCCTGCTTCCAATGTTTCAAAAGAGGGGCATTCCTGGAAACTTTCGTACCTGCGTATACTCAGCCCCGTTAGTACAGAGCCTTTTAATGTATAGCCCGGTTGGGGTACTGTTTTCATCATTTGCAGCTTGGATACTTCAATATCACTGCCATAAAATACCTGCGGATAAAGATTCCGGAAATCTCTTCCGTTGCAAATAATTACTTTATCACTGGTATATGCATTGCCCAGGTTGTCTTCTGCAATGCATTTGCCGTTTACATAATCGCAAAAACTGACCAGGGTGTTTGGCCGGTAGGTCAGTGCTAATTGTTCCCGCATAAATGCAATTACACGGTGTATCATTTTATCCGGCTCTACTGTAATTTCTTCGGGAAAAAATAGGGCGCCCCTGCAATAGCTTTCCTTCAGGCCAGGGTATTTCAGCAAGCAGTCCTCTTTTTTCAGCAGCATGGAAGGGTATCCGTCTTTGCGGTTAATATCTCTCAGTTCGTTGATAAGTGTTAATTCTGCGTCGTCAGAGGCTATATAAACCGATCCGCTTTGTCTTACTGAGATATCAAATTTATTTTGTAGCGATTTATAAATTTCCAGGCTTCTTTTTCCATAATGCTGCCATTTGCCACGGCTCATACCCGACGGAACTACCTGGCCGAAATTACGCACGGTGGCTTCCTGCGGTTGTAAATCTTTTTCCAGCAGTAATACTTTTAAGCCCTTTTTACAGGCATGATAAGCATGAAAACTGCCCAGCGCACCTGCTCCCACAATAATTAAATCAAAATGAGTTGAACTCTTACCCATATTAGTTAGTGGTTAATGCTATTGATTTGTATTTTTTTCTGAAATATATCCATGAGACAATGACGCTTACAATACCAACGGCGCCAAGAATAAAGCTGATGGTCAAAAAATAATTGAGCCAGTTTAATCTGGGGCTGAAAATTTCTTTGTTCACGATAATAAAACAGCTGCCCAGGTAACCTACCGAATCCATAAAGTAAAAAAAGAAGCCAATATTGCCTTTTACTTTAAAGGCTGCGATAAACCGGTCCAGGAAAAGGCATTGCAATGTATTGTAACAAACATAGAGACCAATGGTATACAATACCAGGTTAAATACAGGGTCAAGTATTTGCAGCCGCAGCAGCAATGCAGATAAAAATATAATACCCAGTCCGCAACCTATGGCAACATGATGGGCGGCAATGCTTCTGAAATGATTTTTAAAACCGGTCATCAACAACAGCAATACCAGCACTGCTACCGCAGCCATTGTTTCCATCTGGGTAAAAATGGCCGGCGTAAAAGAAGGTTTTACGGTGCGCAATATTTCAACACCGTAATTGTCTTTTACATCCCTGAGTATGGTGAGCAGCAGGTTTATAACGGTGATGGCTAGAAGCCCAACCGCAAATTGTTTGAATAGTGCAATGCGTTCTTTTGCGTTTAGCGTTACCCTTACACCACGGCTGCCGGCTTCTTCTTCTGTGGGTGGCGGTATTTTGGTAAGCATCCAGACTGCCAGCAAGAGCAGTGGCACATATAAAAGGCCGGCAACGAAAGGCGTATAAATTTCCGGTACTTTCCAGTATTCAATACAAACCCTGCCAAGGCTTTTTGCAACACCCGAGCTGAAAATAAAATTGGTGCTCAGTATCAGCGCCAGTAAATCAGTAAATTTTCTGCCTTCAATAAAACTGAAAACAAGACCCCAGATGAGTCCAAGTGAAAGCCCGTTTGTAAAAAGAAAAAAAACATTGAATGGTTTTGGCACCAGCGCCAGCAATAGAAGACTTAGTTCTGCTGCACCAATAAGGCCTAAAATATACCATGCGCGTTTGGCCTTGTTGACTTCAGAAATAAATTTAATGCCAATAAACTTGGCTGTCATATACCCAAATACCTGTGCCACTACGAGTGCAGATTTTAAGGAGATGCCAAAGGCCTTTTCGCCATCAAAAGTGGTTGCACTAAAAGGTTTCCTGAAGCCATACATGCAGAAATAGGTGGCAAAACTGGCGAATGCCGCCCAGGCAACCAGGCTGTAGACAGGTTTTAAAACAACCTTTTTTTGAGCGGAGGCAGTTAGCATACTAACGAAAGTATTGGTATCTGTAAAATATACAAATACCGGCACATTAAATCATTAATAAGTTTTTGCCGGCGCAATTAACAGTAATAACTGGCCTGCCGGACAGTTAAATGGAACGCAGATTTTTATGATTGTTAGGATAAGCTGGATTGTCTCAGGCACGGTCGAAGTAGTCATATTTGGATTTAATATGAAGCCATCGAAAAAAATTTGTAATAGGAATCATGAGAGTCATGAAAATCTGCGTTCCATCTGTACAGGCAGAACGCCATACATTAAATGATTAGTCTTTTTTCATGTCCAAAGTAAAACCAACAGAAGTGCCAATATCCGGCGTGCTGCGTACATGTATGGATTGGCCGTGCGCTTCAATAATATGTTTGCAGATAGCCAGGCCCAGGCCGGTGCCGCCTTTGTCGCGGCTCCTGGCGGCATCGGTGCGGTAAAAACGTTCGAATATGCGCGAGAGGTGTTCTTCTTCAATACCAATGCCATCATCGCTTATTTCTGTAAGTACATGTTCTCCGTCGGTTCTGTACACACTGGCTACTATATTGCCCTCTGATTTGCCATATTTAAAAGCATTTTCTACCAGGTTTATCAACACCTGTCTTATTTTTTCTTTGTCGGCAAAAACCACCACTGGTGCTTCGCAGCCTTTTTTTATGCTGCAGGTAATATGTTTTTTATCCAGTTTAATAGACAGGGATTCGAAAACTTCTTTTATTAAGTCCTGTATGATAAAGTTCTGTTTGTATAGTAATTGTTCGCCGCTTTCCAGTTTGGAAATCTCGTCCAGATCGTTCATAAGATTTACCAGCCTGTCTATATTCCGGCTGGCATTTTCAAGAAACTTTTTTCTTATCTCCGGTTGTTCCATAGCGCCGTCCAGTAAGGTGTCTACATAACCCTGTATGGCAAAAATGGGTGTCTTAAATTCATGCGCCAGGTTTTGCAGAAATTCTTTGCGGTAAATTTCATTTTGTTTCAGCAGCTCAATTTCTGCTTTGCGCTGTTCGGCCCATTTCTCTACATCCTCGCTTACCTCATCAATACTTTTCTTGGGTAGTATGTATTTGTAATAAGTCTCTTCTTTTTTGCTGGCCTTGGTCTGGTATATAAATTTATAAATGAGTTTTATGCGACGGTAAATAAATTCCTGCAGCAGAAAGTTGATGAGTGAGTAAGATATGACAAACAATACCACCAGAGTAATCAGGGCAATCCACCAGCTTTTAATAAACACATAATTGGCCAGTGCTACCAGTACAGAGATAGACAACGCGTTAACAGCAGCCACCTGCCTGGGGGAAAGATTTTTAAAATCCATGTGCGGTTCCTGTTTTCTATTGCAAGCTAAGGGAAAAGTATAAAGTATACAGTACTTGGTATTCAGACAACTAAACACGGGCTGCGGAGCAGTGTTAATCAGCGTATTGCTATTGGCGGATAAAACTTACAAATTGAATTTATACCCAACACCTTTTACTGTGGTAATACAATCCATATCCAGTTTCTGGCGTATTTTGCGTATATGTACATCAATGGTGCGGTCGCCCACAATAACATCATTGCCCCAAACCTGGTTTAGTATTTCATTGCGCAGAAAAACGCGCCCCGGTCTGCCTGCCAGCAGGTATAACAATTCAAATTCCTTTTTGGCCAGCGTCATTTCTTCGTTGTTTACCTTTACAATGTACTGTTGCGGATCAATCAGCAGGTTATCAAACTGCAGGCTGTTGCCATTGTCATTTTCAGGTTTATTGATGCGGCGGAAAAGTGCATTTACGCGGCTTACGAGCACTTTGGGACTAATGGGTTTGTTTACATAGTCATCTGCGCCTGTATCGAGGCCTTTTATCTGCGATGATTCATCGCTGAGTGCTGTAAGAAAAATAATCAGGGTGTCTTTAAAAGCGGGCTGGGTACGCAGGATAGAACATACTTCCACACCAGTCTTTTTAGGCATCATGATATCAAGGATAATCAGATCCGGCTTTAATTGTTTGGCTTTTACCAGTGCATCATCCCCGTCTTTGGCCGTATATACCTCATAACCTTCCTGCTTCAGGTTATAATGCACAATCTCCAGTATATCCGGTTCATCATCTGCAATCAATATCTTTTTGCCCTTAGTTTCCATGCGGACCGTTTATTTGCGCAAACCTAGTTTAATTGCACTTTTCCGGGAAATGATAATATTAACTTCACAATTTCTTAATACACAGCCGGAAGCCCACGAAAATATATACAAAACAAACCACCAATTGTTCAACCGGTAAAATGCTGCCAGCTGTTGAAATCACAGCACAGGGATGGCCTAATTAAGCGCAAATCTCAAAACTGCTGCTGTTTTTTTACAGGTGCCCAATACAAACACAATTTTCCCGTTTGGTGCAGTGGATTGGTAGTATTTTTGTCTCTTATACCCGATATTTATCCTTATGCGAAGAGTTTTACCAGCTTGCTTTTTATTTATATGTTTTTGCTGCAGCATTTTTGGACAGGCCCAGCCTCCTGCATACAGGTTTGTGCCAGATAAGGGCAGGGTATTGTTTCACGATAAAGTGGACGCCCAGCAACAGCGTATCAGGGACTTAGACGGCAAAAAAGACAATGCCATCACCCTATCAAAAGACCCCACCGTAAATGGCCAGATAGAATATGCCCTGGTGGACCGGGTGGATGAATTGCAGCAAAAAATTGAACTGGATTCCAACCTGTCACATTCAGGCAAGGTGAAATATATACTTGGACTGGAAACGCTATTGAGTGGATACAGGACCAATGTGTTTAAAAAAGACTTCCCGGTTACCATTGCACTTGAACTGGTAAATGCCTACGAAAAGGCCATGGCGCTGGACATCAAAAAAGAAAGTATTGAACCCATTGTTGCGGCAAATAGTTACCCGGTAGGCAAAATACTCATTGAATGTTTCAAGTTCCCTGAAAATGCCGGCGTCAAACCTTCCGGCCCAATATTGCTTGAAAAATACATTCAAATGCATCCCGATGAAATATTAACGGTTTTGCAGCGCAACAGCGATTTGCCCATAGCTGACAGTTTAATAAAAGTGGCTGCGCACAATGACCTGAAGAAATTTTATAACTACGCTGCGGTGGGCGACAAACTGGGTGCCCGCATCAGGGCATTGAACGATCCTTTTGTGCATACCATTGCCAGGATGGCTGTAAGTAAAAGCGGGCAACTGTATTTTCCCTTTATCGACCTGTTGTTAAGCAACAAAATAACGTTTGATGATATCGACAGGGTAAAGGAGGATAACCTGGCTTATTACCAGTTGCTGGTGAAAACAAGAATTGATTTTGCGGGCAGAATGATGGCGCCGGCAAAAGATACACCCATGGAAATGGAATCACTTACCAGGATGCTGGGAAACAAGGCCAGGGAGGTATTTGTAAATGAGATCAACGGCCTGCACGACCAGCCCGATGCCATCCGTTTTAAATGCCTGGAACCGTTAACTCCACAGGAACTTTACTACCTGTGCGTTGTAAGTGAAGATGTAATTTATACTTCCAGTTACCTGGGCGTATACAAGCGTATTTTTGAAAAAATGAAATATCCCCGGGGAGACAGCCTGATACTAAGCGTAAAAGCCGATTATTTCCGCAAGTTTATAAAAATGTCGGCGGCATACAATACCCTTGATACACTCCTTAAATCGATGCCGGCTGAAAATGCTACTTCATTGATGAAAGCATTTATCATTGGATTGGAAAAAACTACTACTACGGCTTCAGTAGAAGATGCCGTGGATGTGGCAGATTCTTATAGCAGCATTGTTGAAAAAAATACAGCCCTGGCTGAATTTATGCTGGACGAGGCCAATTGGAATTATGAACGCTGTGTAAAAACCAACGATAAAAATGGCATGGTGGTTTACAGACTGGAGAAAACACTTTTTGAGTCGGCCGATACAACAAAGAAAATTGATCTTTCAAAAGAATTGGGAATTGCGCCCATCTATTCAGTTGATTACCGCAGCCTGGTGGGCGACAGCGGCAGGGTAGTGCAGCAGGTTTTCTTTTATGGCGATGAAGACAAGGACGGCCAGAATTCGTACGTAAATTTCAAAGCGCTGTTCGCCGGCAGACCGGAATGGAAAATGTCGGAAAATGAAAATTGGCTTACCATAAAATCAGCTAAGGGAAATCCCGTATGGATATTTGCCAACCGCCCGCTGTATGGCCCCGATGACCCCGATGCAAAAGCGCAGGAAAAACTAAATGCCTACCTGGATGCGCAACACCTGCGGCCAACTATATTTATTCACCGCGGGCATAGTTATCATGTCAAATATTCGCTGGCCCAGATTCAACCTTCTGCGCGCATTGTAATACTGGGTTCCTGCGGGGGATATAATAACCTGAACGAGGTGCTTACAATAAGCGGAGACGCGCATATTATTTCATCGAAACAGGTAGGTACAAAAACGGTCAATGAGCCCATATTAAAAGCAATGAACAACATATTGCTAAGCGGAAAAAGTATCGAATGGCTGCCAATGTGGAAAGATCTCAGCAAACAGTTTACTGGTGAGGCCAGGGAAAAGTTCGACGATTATATTCCACCGTATAAGAACCTGGGTGCCATATTTATTAAGGCTTACCGCAGAGCCATGAGCACGGAAAGCAATTGATGTTGGATGTCTGATGGCTGATTTTTTGATATCTGATTTCTTTACTGCGGCACAGCCGTTCTCCGGGTTGCGTTTATTTTATTTTCACATTCGTTTATTGGTTGCCTTCCCTCCGCATTGTTGTGCCGAACGCGCATACAGATATAACCGTACGTGGAAAATCAGCCATCAAAAAATCAGCCATCGGACATGTTTGTTTGCTTAGCTTTATCTTTGCTGTATATGGCAGACCAGCAGCCCAGGAAAAAAATTTTTGATTTTGCATTGCTAAAACGGGTATTTCGTTTTGCTGCGCCTTACAAAAGAAAGTTTTATACTTCATTAACGCTCTCTGTTATACTGGCGGTGCTGGCGCCCATCAGGCCCTACCTGGTGCAGGTAACCATCAATAATTATGTAAAAGGTGGCATGTCTGTAGCGCCCGGCCAGCGCAATCCGTTTGTTGAACTGGTTGTTACGATAACTATTATACAAATTGTATTACTGCTGGCTGAAAGTATAATACGGTTTTATTTCTCTTACATTACGGCCTGGCTGGGTCAAAATGTAGTAAAAGACATGCGCGTGCAGGTTTACAACAAAATATTGGGTTTGAACCTGTCTCAATTCGACAAAACACCCATTGGCACACTGACCACGAGGACCATTAATGATATTGAATCCATCAATGATATTTTTTCTGACGGCCTGATTCCCATTATTGCCGACCTGCTTTCTATTATCTCCGTTTTGATTGTCATGTTTGTGGTAGACTGGAAGCTTTCGCTAATCTGCCTGGCGCCATTTCCTGTGCTTATGGCAGCCACTTATTTTTTTAAGGAAGCAGTTAATAAATCTTTTATACGGGTGCGCAATGCCGTGGCAGCACTGAATGCATTTGTGCAGGAACATATTACCGGTATGCATGTGTTGCAGGCTTTTGCGGCAGAAGAAAGAGAAGCTGCAAAATTTACCCGGATCAACAGGGATCACCGCAATGCCAACATCAAAGCCATTTTTGCCTATTCTGTTTTTTTTCCGGTAGTGGAAATTGTGCTGGCTGTTTCTACCAGTTTATTGATCTGGTGGGCGGCCAGTGAGGCTCATTTATTAAAAGACACCAATCCGGCTGCGGCCAGCCAAATGGTGGGAAAAATGATTTCTTTCTTTTTGTTTTTGAATCTTTTGTTCAGGCCGTTAAGGGTAATTGCAGATAAATTCAACGTGCTGCAAATGGGCATGATAGCCGGCGAAAGGGTATTCAAGGTGCTGGATAACGAAGATTTTATTCCGGATTCCAAAAAAGGAAGTTTTGCACCTCCTGTTGTAAAAGGAAAAATTGAATTTGACAAAGTTTATTTTGCGTATACAGATGACCGGTATGTACTAAAAAATATTTCTTTTACCATACAGCCCGGCGAAACACTTGCAATAGTGGGTCATACAGGCAGCGGCAAAACATCTATCATTAGTTTGTTAAACCGTTTATACCATATTCAGAAAGGAGCGATAAGGGTAGACGATGTCAATATCGAACAATACGATCTGGATGCACTCAGAAGCCGGACAGGCATTGTGCTGCAGGATGTTTTTCTTTTTTCCGGTTCGGTACTGGACAATATTACGCTGCGCAATAAAGACATAACGCGCGAACGGGTGATAGAAGCAGCCAGGCTTATCGGCATGCACGATTTTATTATGGAACTACCGGGCGGGTATGATTACAATGTAATGGAAAGGGGCGCTACACTATCACTGGGGCAGCGGCAGCTATTGTCTTTTATCAGGGCTTTGTTGTACAATCCGTCCATACTGGTATTGGATGAAGCCACTTCTTCGGTAGATACTGCCAGCGAAAAATTGATCCAGGGTGCTATTGACAAACTGATTGCAGGAAGAACTTCTATCGTAATTGCCCACCGTCTTTCTACCATCAGGAAAGCCAGCAAAATTATTGTGCTTGACAAAGGCGAAATAAAGGAAATGGGAACCCATGATGAGCTGCTGCGGAACAATGGATTTTATACCCGCCTGTACGAAATGCAGTTCGAAAAAAAACGTATTCCGGCCTTGTAAATCAGCTCCGGAACTTCCCGGGTTGTTAAAAAATTTAGTAAATTGGTGGTATGAAACCGGAAGCTCTGCACAGCAAAAAGGCAAAGCATGTTCTAAATGAAGATGCCACTGTTTACGAAAGCCGCGAAGCATTGGAAGATGCGCGGTTGAGGGAGGCTATTAATAGAACCGATACGGAAAAGTTCCGCATGTTCACAAGGATGATGCGCATTACTATGATGATGAAAAATGCCAGAATAATACACAAATAAAAATAAGCAATACTTCTCCTGATGGATTTTCTTGATGAAGATTTGATTCACTTCTGGACGATTCTAAATAAATACAGCGTTCAATATATTATGGTAGGTGGCTTTGCTGTTAATCTTTACGGGTATACCCGTGCAACGAACGATATAGACTTATTGATAAAGGATGACATAGTTAACAGGCAAAAACTTGCCGGTGCCTTTTCTGAGCTGGGTTATGGAAATATTTCTTTCGAAACGTTACAATTTGTACCAGGCTGGACTAATTTTTATATTGGAGCTGGTATACAATTGGATATCATGACATCCCTGAAAGGCGTCGATCTTTCTTTTGATGAATGTCTGCAAATGGCACCTGTTGCCGAAATTGAGGGTGTGATGGTTCCTTTTCTTCATATCAATCACCTAATTCAAAATAAAAAAGTGGTAAACCGGCCCAAAGACCAGATTGATGTGATGGAGCTGGAAAAGATAAAGAAAATACTCGACGAACCTAAGGCGTGAACCGTTTGGGCCTGTTGTAATTTTTAAGATTGTTTATCCGGGCGAAAGGCCCGCCCAATCTCACCAGTAACCGGGGCAGACGGCATCTGCAGCTCATTTAACCGTTTTCATAAATGCTGGTAATTATTGTCCCGGTCATGGGCTGAAAATGTATGCCGGTTGCCTATAAAAATTCAGGCGTTCTTTTTTCCTGCCGTTTTCGGTTTTTAAACCCCACCTCCTTATCTTTGCGCCAAATTTAGCAACCAGTATGTTTTCAAAAAGCCTCAAATCCTTATTGGCAGCGGTTTTCAGCGTATTTTTCCTGTTTGTTTTCAGCAACGCTTTTTCGCAGGAAGGCGGGGAGCACAAGGAAGAAAAAAAGGGCTTTAACGGCAAGGAAATCATATTTGGGCACGTGCTGAACAACCATGATTTTCACCTGCTGGATATTGTGAAAGACAATGGCGAAAAACACCCCGTTTCCATACCGCTTCCGGTGATACTTTACTCAAAACAAAGGGGATTAGAGGCTTTCATGTCTTCCAGGTTTCACCATGGAGAAGAGAACTATCGTAACTACATGATGCTCACCGGTGAAAAGATCGAAGCCTTGCATCTTGACCCAACAAAATACAACGCACAGGATATTGTAGCCATTACAGAAAGCGGTGAGATTGATCCTTCGGTGAGGGTATACGATATTTCGCTTACCCGCAATGTGGTTCAGATGATATTGGCGCTGTTCTTTTTTACCTGGATTATGCTGAGCATCGCTAAAAAATACAAGATGGGACAAGGCGTTACCACTGCGCCAAAAGGCGCCCAGGGTTTGCTTGAACCGGTTATTATTTTTGTACGTGATGAGGTAGCAGTGCCTAACCTGGGCAAAAAGTACGTCAAATACCTGCCTTTTTTACTGACCGTTTTCTTTTTCATTCTTATCAATAATCTTTTTGGTCTGATACCCGGTTCGGCCAATGTTACCGGAAACATCGCCTTTACTGTAGTGCTGGGTCTTATTGCTTTTGTGGTGATTATGTTTAGCACAAATGGCCATTACTGGATGCATATTTTTAACCCGCCGGGTGTTCCTTTTGGTGTAAAACTGATTCTTGTACCGGTAGAATTCCTGAGCGTTTTTATTAAGCCGTTTGCATTAATTATCCGTTTGTTTGCCAATATGGTGGCGGGTCACATTATTATTATTTGCCTGATTTCGCTGATATTTATTTTTGGAAACATGAATGCAGCAGCGGGTTGGGGAACGGCGCCTTTTTCGCTGGCCTTCACCATATTTATCTATATGATTGAAGTGCTGGTGGCTTTTTTGCAGGCATTTATCTTTACCATGCTTACCGCAGTGTTTATTGGCCAGGCAATGGAAGGCGATCATGACCATGATCATCATGAACATGAAAATGGTTTGCCCGATGTACCCGTGATGGCGTAATGAAATTGTTTTTTTTTCACTAAATATAAAGTCACAATTATGGATTTAATGACTGTTCTTCTTAGCTCACCAGTGGCGAATGCCGGCGGTGCCGTAGGCGCCGGACTTGCAGCAATAGGTGCAGGTATTGGTATTGGTCAGATTGGTAAAGGTGCAGTAGAAGCTATTGCCCGTCAGCCAGAAGCATCAAACGACATCAGGGCCAACATGATTCTGACAGCGGCGCTTGTAGAAGGAGCTGCCCTGTTTGCAATCATCGTAGGGTTCCTTGCAATGATATTTTAATCATTGTAAAACTTTACAACTGCATCCAAAGCAAAGGGCGGAGGATGCAGTTATTACCACCTGCTGATTTGTGTGCAGGAAATACCGAAAACGCTTAAACTTAAAATAGGTTATGAAATTACTTCTTCCCGAATTTGGACTGCTGATATGGACACTGGTAGCCTTCCTGGTAGTCTTCTTTATTTTGAAAAAATTTGCGTGGCCCGCTATTGTAAAAGGCCTTGCAGACAGGGAAAAATCAATTGCTGATTCATTGTCTACCGCAGAAAGAGTGAAGGCCGAAATGCTGCAGTTGAAAAGTGATAACGAAGCGCTGCTGGTTAAAGCACGTGAAGAAAGGGCATTAATGATTAAGGACGCAAAAGATGTGGCGGATAAAATGGTGACAGAAGCCAAGGAAAAGGCAAGGGCCGAGTACGACCGCATTGTTTCCGAGGCGCAATCTGCCATAACCCAGCAAAAAATGGCTGCCATCACCGATCTTAAAAACCAGGTGGGTAACCTGGTAATAGAAGTGTCTGAAAAAGTATTGCGCAGGGAACTGGGTAATAAATCCGAACAGGAAAAATACATAAAGGAACTGGCAAACGAAGTGAAACTTAATTAATGTGAAAGCGTGATAAATGTGAAAATGTGTAAACAGAAGAATTATCACATTATCACATTTCCACATTATCAAATTTATAAAAATGCCCAATCCACGTTTAGCATACAGGTACGCAAAAAGTCTGGTTGATTTGGCCATAGAGCAAAATCAGCTGGAGGCTGTATACAAAGACATGCAATACCTGCAGTCCATTTGTAAAAGCAGCCCGGAGTTTACGGCTGTTTTGCGGAGCCCGGTAATTAGTCCTGATAAAAAACAAAAAATATTGTTTGCCCTTACAGATGGCAGCGTGAGTGAGCTGACTTCTTCTTTTAATAAATTACTGATTCGCAAATCACGCGAAGAATACATACCTGAAATCATTACAGCAGTAATTGGCCTTTACAATGAAATAAAAGGTATTCATACCGTTAAGCTTACTACGGCCACAGCCGTTAGTGAAGAAGTAAAACAGTCTATTATAGCAAAGCTGAAAGCAGAAACAAGTTTGCAAAATATAGAGCTGGAAACAACTGTAAGGGAAGAATTGATCGGTGGATTTGTGCTGGAATTTAACAACAACCTGGTAGATGCCAGTATTGAAAGAGACTTAAGAGATATCAAAAAACAGTTCAGCAAGAATATTTACGTACAGCAGCTACGTTAACCGGTTACTGCACCGGGCATCTTTGCAAAGAAGGCATACAATTTTAGTTCATTATATTTTAAACATTCCGGCTGAAGCCGGCGATAAATAAAAAATCATGGCAGAAATTAAACCAGATGAAATATCTGCGATACTGCGCCAGCAACTGGGCAACTTTACAGCAGGCGCCGAATTGGAAGAAGTAGGTACCGTATTACAGGTGGGCGATGGAATTGCCCGTGTATACGGCCTCAACAATGTACGTTCGGGCGAATTGGTGGAATTTGAAAACGGCGTTAAAGCAATTGCGCTGAACCTTGAAGAAGACAATGTGGGTGTGGTATTGATGGGAGAAAGCGGTGGTATTAAAGAAGGTGCTAAAGTACGCCGTACCGGAAAGATTGCGTCTATCCGTGTAGGTGATGGACTTGCAGGACGCGTTATTAACATGCTGGGCGAGCCCATTGATGGCAAAGGACCTATAGCAGGCGAATTGTATGAAATGCCGCTGGAACGCAAAGCTCCCGGGGTTATCTTTCGTGAACCGGTGAAAGAGCCACTGCAAACAGGAATCAAGGCCATTGATGCCATGATTCCGATTGGCCGCGGCCAGCGTGAGCTGGTAATTGGTGACCGCCAGACGGGTAAGACCGCCATTTGTGTTGATACCATTATTAACCAGAAAGAATTTTATAAAGCAGGCAAACCTGTTTACTGTATATATGTTGCCATTGGTCAGAAAGCATCCACCATTGCAGGTGTTATGAAAACACTCGAAGAAAATGGTGCCATGGCCTATACTACTATTGTTGCAGCATCAGCTTCAGACCCTGCACCCCAGCAGTTCTATGCGCCCTTTGCCGGTGCTGCTATCGGTGAGTTTTTCCGCGATACCGGTCGTCCGGCGCTGATCATTTATGATGATTTGTCAAAACAGGCGGTGGCTTACCGTGAGGTATCATTGTTGTTGCGTCGTCCCCCGGGCCGCGAAGCTTATCCTGGTGACGTATTCTATTTGCACAGCCGCCTGCTGGAAAGAGCTGCAAAAGTAATTGCCAAAGATGATGTGGCTAAGAAGATGAACGATTTGCCAGAATCTATCAGGCACCTGGTAAAAGGTGGCGGGTCCTTAACGGCTTTGCCCATCATTGAAACACAGGCTGGCGACGTATCTGCTTATATTCCGACAAACGTAATTTCCATTACAGACGGCCAGATATTCCTGGAAGGTAACCTGTTCAACGCCGGCATCCGCCCCGCTATTAACGTAGGTATCTCCGTGAGTCGTGTAGGTGGTAATGCGCAGATTAAGTCAATGAAAAAAGTGGCCGGTACACTAAAACTTGACCAAGCTCTTTACCGCGAGCTGGAAGCGTTCTCTAAGTTTGGTGGTGATTTGGATGCTGCCACAAAGAATGTAATTGATAAAGGTGCCCGCAACGTTGAAATACTGAAACAGTTGCAATATTCGCCCATGTCGGTAGAAAAACAGGTAGCTATTATTTATCTGGGTACACAGGGACTGTTGAAAGATGTGGCTGTTAAAAACGTAAAGGCGTTTGAAGAACATTTCCTGGTAGAAATGGAAAATAAACTGGCCGACGTGCTGGGCGATTTTAAGAAAGGTAACCTGAGCGATGAAAATTTGAAGCGCATGACCGAGCTTGCCAAAAATATCATACCAGCATATAAATAGGTATAATAAGTTGATTTTAAATACGAAAGCGGACTTACAGGTCCGCTTTTTTATTTGCGTCTGTCGCTGTTTTTAGACCATTCAACGAAGGAAACAGGTGTATGGGCGAAAAAAAAAGGCAATTTTTTTCTGAAACACTTGCAACTTCGGAAAATACGGTTAATCTTTGTGTCACCGGATTACTCACCGGAACAAACGTACCCAATCTTCCTTCTGAACTTACCGTACCCAATCTCCTTCACGGCAATTCGCTGATTTTAATTTTATTATAATCCTCCAATTCTCCCTGGAAAGTCGCACCCGATCTTTTTCCAATCGCCTGTGGTTACAATTCATCTTTACCCTTTTAATCTTACTTTATGAAACTTTTGTACCCCAGCAGACCCAACACCATTTTTTTAACTGCCATTAAAGCAGCCCTTGTTATTCTTTTCCTGGTAGCCGGATTCTATTCCGTTGCAAATGCACAGACATCGCAGGAACTTGTTTTTAAAAACCCGGTTTTGCAGTCGGGCACAGCGGGCGAAAATAACGCTGTGTACCGTTTTCCTTCAGTGATGACCGGTATTGACGCACTGGTAAAGATCAACGGTCGTTCATCGTCGATGGTACAACTGGTTACCATTGATCTAAACAACACAGGCTTTGAAAAAGCATTTCAGCCACAAGTTACTTATGGTTCAAACAATACTTCGCCCGCCGGATTTACAGACTGGTGGATGGAATTTCAGGTATCTTTTGTGCAGGCCAGTACCGGTACACCCGCTTCTGTAAGCAAGTTTAATGTTACTGGTCTGGACATTGATGGTAACAACGATAAAATCAGTGAGTACCAGACTTATTATGGCCTGCAGTCTTATACACTTGAAAGCAATACAAAACTCACGGTTTCTACCATCCAGGAACTGATAAGCGGGTTGCTTACCAATACAGGCAAACGTTTTGACGGACCAATTACTACCTGTGATGGCGTTGATACAACACAGACGGGCAACATGACTACCAACACATATGTTAATACCAACTCTTTCAGGTTGCGTACGGGCGCAAAAAGCACAGGTGTAAGCGGTGCGGCAGACAGGATGTATTCACTGTGGTTTAAAGCATTTACTTATGCGGCATCCGTTACCAGCACCCTGCCCGTAACTGTTATTAACTGGAGTGCTGCATTGTCAAATAACAATGTTGCTTTAAGATGGACTACTACCTCAGAAATAAATGCAAGTCATTTTATTATTGAAAGAAGTTTTGACGGTGTGGATTACACTGATGCTGCTATGGTATTTGCAAACGGCAACAGCGACATCAGTATTAATTATTCATACAACGATAAAGTGCCGGCAGGTAATACCGGCGTAATATACTACCGCCTTAAAATGGTGGATATGGATGGCACCTACAAAGTAGCCGGCATAAGGATTGTGCGCATCGGAAAATCTTCAGACGCTGTAAAAGTAATCGCTTATCCTAATCCGGTAGTAAATGATCTGCGGATTACAGTGCCACAGAGCTGGCAGGGCAAAACCATCAGCTACCAGGTAACCAATTCAAACGGACAGGTAATAAAATCATATAGTGTGCAAAATGCCGGTCAAACAGAAATAATTGGCATGTCGCAGGTACCCACCGGCATGTATATAGTGCGGGTTATCAACGGAACGGAAGCAGCAGTTCAGTCTGTAGTTAAATCCGGCAAGTAAGATTTTAGTTTTAAAGGGTACGATCAACAACGCCCTGTTTTTCTAAACGGGGCTTATTTTAAAAATCGCTGATCATTCAGCATAAGCTATAGAACGATTTATTTTAAAGGGTACGATCAACAACGCCGGGCATGTCTATGCCTGGCTTTCTTTTTTACGACGGGCTGTGTTTTCGTTCGAAAGGCTGTTTAATGCACCCAATAAAATAGCATTGGAATCCATCCAGGCAAAGAAGCTTCCGGCAGTGTATCAGGCCATTTTGCCGTTCATACATTTTGAAGGGCAATACACGGAAATATTTTGGTTTATAAAATAAACTACTTTATGTTTGTTTAAAATTTACAGCTGTGAGACAGTTATTTGTTTTATTCAACCTTATCCTTATTTCTATCATTGGCCTGCCCCAGGTGACCATATCTGGCAAAATAAAGGACAATAAAGGCCGGCCGGTTCCCGGAGCCAGTATCGCTATAAAAGATTCATACGATGGCAGCACGTCCGACTCAACCGGCAGGTTTCATTTTAAAACCACCGAAAAGGGGGCACACCTGCTAACCGTTAGCTCAATTGGCTACAGGCCTTTTGAACAGGCTATTACCATTGGAACCGAATCCCTGACAGTCGACATTCCACTTAGAGAAGAACCCAACGAATTGAAGGCGGTAACCATTACAGCAGGCTCTTTTGCGGCCGGCGATTCCAAAAGGGGAGCCGTGATGAGTTCACTTGATATAGCCACTACAGCAGGCTCTAACGCCGATATTACTGCAGCTTTGAAAACCTTGCCCGGCGCCCAGCAGGTAGGCGAACAGGAAGGGCTTTTTGTACGCGGTGGAGCAGGTTATGAAGCCAAACAATATATCGACGGCACCCTGGTCAATAACCCCTACAATACCAGCGTACCGGATATAGCCCAGCGCGGGCGTTTTTCGCCTTTTTTGTTTAAGGGCACTGTTTTCAGCACGGGTGGGTACTCCGCCTTATACGGGCAGGCTTTGTCGTCTGTTCTTTTGCTGGAATCGATTGATTTGCCCGAAAAATCGGAAGTGGATGCTACACTTTCTCCGCTGGTTGTTGGTGTGGGGACACAGCAACTGGCAAAGGATAAAAGATCTTCCTGGGGTATTACGTATAACTATGTTAATGTAGGCCTGTATTTTAAAGCGATAAAACAGACACCCGACTATTTCAAAATGCCGCAATTTCATTCCGGCGATGCCAATTTCAGGATCAAAACAAAGCATGGCGGTATGATAAAATACTATACCACATTTGCGCATAGCACACTGGGCTTACGCCGGCCGGATATAGACAGCAGCTATTTAAAAAATGCTTTTGATTTGAAGAATAATAACTGGTATAATAATATTAGCTGGAGAGAATACCTGGGCAAGGGCTGGAAGATGAACCTGGGCGGTGGTTATAGCACCAATAAGGATAATATTATATTGCAGGTGCAGGATGCAGCCAACCAGCAAAAGTTTTTTGACAATTCAGCATACTGGATGCAGGCCAAAAATCTTTCATTGGTAAACCGGCAGGATTTGGCACAAATAAAAGCAGTGTTCGACAAAAAACTCGGTGCCATTAGCTCCATTCGTTTTGGCGGAGAATACCAGCATGCATACAATACTACCCTGTACAATGATACCCTGCACAAACTGGTTGATAACTATACGGCAGCCTTTGCAGAGTCCGACATTTATATTACCAACGAACTGGCAGCCAAACTGGGTGTAAGGACCGAGTATTCGTCTGTTATTCAAAAAGCCAGCATTGCCCCAAGGCTTTCGCTGGCCTACAAAACAGGTAAAGATGCGCAGGTGTCATTGGCTTATGGCGTGTTTTATCAAAAGCCTGAAAACACACAGCTTTTTTATACCACCAGCCTGGGCTTTACCAAAGCCACCCACTACATCATTAATTACCAAAAGATGACGAAAGACAGGGTTTTCAGGGTGGAGGCTTACTATAAGAAATATGACGATTTGATTAAAACAACGCCGGTCAATTATTATTATTCTGGTTACAGTAATACCGGTAACGGATATGCGAAAGGAATAGAGCTTTTCTGGAGAGACAAAAAATCAATTAAGGATTTTGATTACTGGATTAGTTATTCCTACCTGGATACTAAACGCAACTACCTGAATTTTACCGAATCGCTGACGCCTAATTTTGCAGCTACACATACAGCATCTGTAGTAATGAAACGTTTTTTTACGAAAATGAAAACCGGTTTTAATTTTACCTATAGCTATGCTACGGGAAGACCTTATTATGATTTTATGATAAACGGGGGCAATAAATACTACATTGCCGACCAGGGCAAAACCAAAGATTATCACAGCCTGAACTTTAGCATGGAATACGTTCCATCTGTGGGCAAGGCCAATGCCAAATCTTTCGTAGTATGGTTTGCCAGCATCAGCAACCTGCTTGGCTACAACGCCGTTTATGGTTACAATTATTCGTACAATGGCACGATAAAGCAGCCTATAACACCTACCGCCAACCGGTTTTATTTTATTGGCTGTTTTATAAGCTGGGGAGTAGACCGGTCGCAGGATGCCATCAATAATAACCTTTAAAATCAATTACCACAATAATAATTAACATCAGTAATCATTTTAAACTATCATTTATGAAACTCAGTATGCTTTCCTTTCTTTTATGTTGTGTTATGCTGGCGGGCTCCGCGCAAAGCGATAAATATGCGGCTGTAATGCAAAAAAATATTTCGGCGCTGGACGCAGCGAAAACTCCTGCGGAACTGCAGGATGTGGCCGCTTCTTTTGAGCGTGTCGGTGATGCAGAAAAAACACAATGGTTGCCATATTACTATGCAGCCCTGGCACAAACCTGGATTGGATGGATGCCCGATGTAAAAGACAAGGATGCCAATGCTGAGCAGATAAAAAAATACCTGGCCAAGGCAGAAGCCATAGAAAAAAATGCCGAAACCTATGCGGTGGAGAATATGGTGGCCACCCAGCAAATGATAGTAGACCCCCAAACCCGCTGGCAAACATATGGCCAGCAGGCCGCAGCGGCCTTGAAAGAAGGGTTAAAACTGGATCCCAATAATCCAAGACTGTATTATTTGCAGGGGGAGAGCCTGTTCGGCACACCCGAACAATTTGGCGGCGGAAAGGCCAAAGCAAAACCTGTTTTTGAAAAATCGATCGCGCTTTTCAAAGCAGCACAGCCAAAACCATTGTATCCTGTCTGGGGTCAGAAACAGGCCGAAGACAAACTGGCGCAATGCCAGTAAAATTTTTTATCATATGCAGCGCATGTTATTGTAATTAAAATGTGCATTGTGTTACCGTTATCTACGGTAACACAATTCTATATTTGATATTTTAAACAGTCAACTGTGCAGCAGGTACAAAAAATAACACTTGTAGTTATGGAGACACCACAAATGACCCGCGAAGAAAGCCTGCAGATTATTCAGCAGATGATCAGCACGGCTAAGAATGAACAAAAAGATGACGGCAAAGGCTGGATTGTATGGGGATGGTTGCTGTTTGCCGCATCCCTATTTTCATTTATAAATGTGAAAATAACCTGGCTGAATCCTTATTTTTTCTGGAATGTGCTTGGAATGGCAACCATTGTTATAAGGGTTGCTTTTTTTAGAAATGAACAAACTGTAAAAACGTATACCGGCGAATTATTTAAGAAGCTGAATATCGGATTTTTTATTTCGCTTATTTTTATAGTACTGGCCATTAATGTAAATACGCTTACGCCTGTTGGCGGCTTTGCATTACTCATCAACCTGTACGGGTTCTGGGCGCTTATTTATGGTACCGCCCTCAATTTCAGGCCATCGGTTATTGCCGCTTTTGTTACCTGGGCATTGGGTTTTGCGGCTTTATTTGTAAAGACATTTGAAGAAATTATGCTATTGCACGCCTGCGCAGCCCTGGCCGGGTTTATTATACCCGGGCATATTGCACGCAAACAATTTAAACAAACTGGCCGGAAAAATTATAACGATATAATTAGTGTTTAAAGAACTGGATCCCATATTGCATTCGCAACTACGGTTGTCTGTTATGTCGCTTCTTATAAGTGTAAAAGAAGCCGAATTTACTTTTATACGCGGGAAAACCAATGCTACTGCCGGCAACCTGAGTGTGCAGGTTAACAAGCTGAAAGAAGCGGGGTATATCGACGTGATTAAACAGTTTAAAGACAATTATCCGCAAACTGTTTGCAAAATTACAGCAGTGGGCATTGCCGCTTTCGATGAATATGTAAAAAACCTTCAAACCTACCTGCACCAATAAAAAAATCACCGCAACGGAAGGTTTTTTATCTGTCCGGCAGGCCGGTTTCCTGGTTCTGCCTGGTGAATTTTTTAAAAAAGAATCCCCCCGTTGCCGGGGGGATATTGTTACCTCTGAAGAAACCTGAAATATTGCAGCATTAATTTTTTATCAGTTTTACATTCATGCGCTCGTTGCTGTTTACAATCACTTCAAGGAAGTATACACCAGCCTGCAGGCGACTGGTACCTTCCAGTGTAAATGTATTGGAGCCATTGCTGCCGCGCGTTGTTTTTCGTACTACTTCAATACCGCTGCTGTTGGCTACTTTCAAAACAATGTAGGCATTCTCATTCAACTGAACGTTTACTTTAATATCGTTAATTGCCGGGTTGGGTGTTACGCTCAGTGATTGTAAAGTTTTGGTGCGGTATACCCGTACCACCAGCACTTTTGTATAAACAGACTTGCCATCTGTATCTACTTGTTTAAGCCTGTAGTAGATATCGTTTTTGTTCAATACATTTTTGCTTAGATCATCGTTAAGCTGGTATTCATGTTTTACAGAAGACGTGCCCTGTCCTTTGAGCGTACCTGCCACTTTAAAGTTCACTCCGTCTGTGCTGCGTTCTACCTCAAAATGATCGTTGCTCAGTTCAAACGTTGTCGCCCATTTTACGTTTACCTTATCATCGGTGTAAACAGCGCCAAAATCTGCAATCAAAACCGGTGACAGGCCATTGGCCGGGAAGGTAATTAGTACTGTGGCCACATCAGAACACAAGCCGCTGTTGTCGCACACTATATAGGTGAAACTGGTAGAGGGACCGGTAAAACCAGGTTTGGGTGTAAAAGTAAAATTGCCAGCACTGTTCAACACCACGTTGCCATCGGGCGAATTGGTAATCAGGGTGGTAAAAATAGAGTTGCCATCCGGGTCGTAATCGTTGGGTAATACTACGTTGCCGCTGGCTGTATGGTCATTGGCGCCGCCAATGAAATCGTTTACGGCAACCGGGGGCCTGTTGCATCCGCCAACGGAGCAGGTGCCTGCGCTAAATCGAATATCGTCTATGGCTATGCGGTTATCACCATCAATGCCCTGGTAGTTGATATATATTTTATAACATCCCGTACCTGCAGACAGTGTTTTATTATATGTGTATACATCGGTATTGTTATCGCCTGTCAGTTCTATGTTATCAAGAAGACCTGCAATATTGTTATTGCCATCGGTTAGATAAATTTTAAACCAGCGGCGGTCTGTAACCATGGCGCTGAATTTATATTTAAACGAAATGGTAATGCTGCCACCGGATGATAATAGCGGAGAATAGATGCCGGTATTTTGTGTGCTGGTAGCCGTAGGTTTCGAAACCATGGCACCGTCTCCTTCAATAGCGGGGTCCCAGCCGCTGTTAATGTCCAAATCATGAAATTGCCAGCAATGAGTTTGCAGAAATGCTTTTATCTGGGTAAGGTCTGTTCCGGGACGGCTGTTGAAATTTTCAGTAGTTTGCGCGGATGCCCCCGTTATTGTAAGCAGGCTTACAATGGTAATGATCCATTTCATTTTGTACGTTTCAGAAGGTTAACAATAAAAAATCTGGCACAGGTTTGATGCTTGGCATCAACAGCGGTATTTCGCAGGAAGGGACAACAGTATTGTTAAAGCAAATTTCTTTTTTGTGGGTTTTTTTTCAGGAAATTAGTGCAGGACACAACACCTTGAATTGGGTGCGTTTCAAAAAGGGTAGATCAATCGAGGGTGATATTTTAAGGGAATTGGTGCAGTTTTTACATCCACTGCAAGTGCGGATTTTCTAAAGGATGTGTGGGTAAAAGTAATTACTGCAAATGAAGTATGCAAGCAATTAGACGGTTTTTTTTTGAAGCCAGGTGAGTGCCAAATTTGAGGTATTTGCCGGCAAAGTAAAATTACTATTATGTAGTAGCCTGGTAAAACCTGGCCGGAGTTGGCATATTTCGGTGCTTTTAACAGTAAAATGCTTTGCTGCCGGCGTTAAGCCTGTAACTTGCAGCTACTATTTTATTCATGGAAGTTATAAACGTATCCCATCTTAGTAAACAGTACAGCGACGTTAACGCCGTCACTGATCTTTCATTTACCGTAAAGGAAGCAGATGTGTACGGTTTTTTGGGTCAGAATGGTGCCGGAAAATCCACTACCATCCGCATGTTGCTTACTTTAATCAGGCCGTCGGCCGGAAAAATTGAAATATTTGGCCTGGATCTTCTTACACATCGCAAAGAGGTTTTACGGCAGGTAGGCGCAGTAATTGAACGGCCCGATCTATATAAATACTTATCGGCATATGAAAACCTGCTGTTATTTGCAAAAATGAGTGGCTTGCGGGTACAGCGCAGGCAACTAATGGAGCAGCTCGAAATGGTTGGTCTTGCGGAACGCGCCGGCAGCAGGGTAAAAACCTTCTCACAGGGTATGAAGCAGCGTTTGGGAATTGCCATTGCACTGATACATAATCCCCCATTGGTTATACTGGATGAGCCGGTCAACGGCCTCGACCCGCAGGGTATTGCCGATATGCGCAACCTTATTTTGCACCTCAGCCGTCACCTGAAAAAAACGGTGGTCGTATCTTCCCATCTTTTAAATGAAATGGAACAAATAGCCACCCGTATGCTGATCATAGATAAGGGGAAAAAAATAATTGAAGGAAGTGTAAATGAACTGTTTGATCCGTCTAAAACAATTGTTGAAATAGACGTAAATAATGAAGCACGGGCAGCAGAAAAAATAGCACAAAGCCAATGGGCGGATAATTTACAGCAGGTTAGTACGGGTCAGCTGGTGTTGCAGGTGCATAAGGATCAACTGGCACAATTAAATAAGGCCCTGGTAGAAATGGACATAGCCGTAACTGGTTTCAAGCCGGGCAATTCGCTGGAAAAATATTTTTTATCCTTAACAGGCACTAATCAGCATGTGGCAGCTTTTACAAATTGAACTGTTTAAAATATTCCGTAAGCCAAGAACTTATATCAGCTTTGGCGCTATAGCAGCCATGGTACTGATTGTACAGGTTGCATTGAAGTTTGACGGACAATCTTATATTGAATTTTTACTGGGCAGTTTAAAAGACACGCTTGACATTCCTTACAATACTATTTTGAATGGCTACTTTGTGTGTTTCGTTATTCTTAACCTTTTACTGATTCATATCCCTTTGTTAATTGCATTGGTAGCCGGAGATGAAATAGCCGGCGAAGCCAATATGGGTACTTTGCGCCTGCTGGTGTCCAAACCGGTAAGCCGCATACAACTGATGTTGTCTAAATTTGCAGCCACCGTTATTTATACAGCCCTTTTGCTGGCCTGGATGGCATTTCTTTCGCTTGTTCTGAGCATCATTTTATTTGGCACAAATGATCTCATTGTTGCGCGAAGCAACGCACTTGAAGTTATCAGCCGTAATGATATTATGTGGCGCTACCTGGCGGCATTTGCGTATGCTACGGTGGCGTTAACCACGGTAGCTTCGCTGGCCTTTCTTTTGTCTGTTTTTGCCGACAATTCCATTGGGCCCATTGTGTCTACCATCAGCATAGTTATTGTATTTACCATTTTATCTGAACTGCAGATACCCCTGTACGACAGAACCGTAAAACCTTATCTTTTTACATCTCATATGCTTGGCTGGAAGGGCTTTTTTTATTTAAAGACAGATGCTGAGGGGATAAGCATACCCGGTACCATTGAAAACCTGCCGGCCGTATTAAAGAGTATGGCTATTTTACTGACCTATATTTGTCTTTTTACCGGGTCAGCGATGTTTATATTTAAAAGAAAAGATATCCTTAGTTAATCTTTGGTGTATGAAACAAATTCTTATACTGGCTTTATTGACACTGTTATCAGGCTTGAACAGCCACGCACAGGATGCCAGCTTACTGGTGCAAAAAGTAAAAGCCAAACTGGAGAAAGTAAATGACTATGAAGCAACCGGCGAAATGAAGACCAATGTAAGCTTTATGAAAGTGCCGGCAGCACAGGTGAAAGTGTATTTTAAAAAGCCCGGTAAAATAAAAATTAAGAATGAGAAGGGTATTTCACTGGTACCAAAAGGCACCGTAAGCATTAGCCTCAGTAATTTGCTGAGCGGGCAATATCAGGCACTGGATGGGGGCACTGATAATGTTAACGGTGTAGCTGTTAAAGTGGTAAAGCTGTTGCCGCTGGATGAAAATGGCGAAGTAGTGCTTTCCAAACTATATATTGACGAAAAAAACCTGCTTATTTTGAAAGCAAAAACAACTACCAGGGAAAGCGGCACCAATGAACTGGAAATGAGTTACGGAAAGTTTGCTGCCTATGCATTGCCCGATAAGATTGTTTTTACGTTTAATACACAGGATTATAAATTGCCAAAAGGAGTAACTTTTGATTATGATGACGGCAGCAGGAAAAAGACGGAAGCCACTGCCAAAGAAAGCCAGCGTGGTAAAATAGAAATTACTTACAGCACATACCTGATCAACAAAGGCATTAGTGATGATATTTTTAAATAGAGCCTGGTTTGAGATTGGTTGCGGAACAGTGACTGCCGGACAAAAGCAAATCGAAAAATCACGCAATCACCCAATCAGCAATTGTATTTTTTAATCTCTTAGCCTTCCAGCTCAATATCAATTTTTTCGTCCACAGCACCGGCAAGAATTTTATCTTTCATTCGCTTCAGCGGGTTCTTATGGTATTCTTCATATTCACTGCGCTTTTTAATAATTTCTACACACGCAAAAACCGCCGCTAAAAAGGAAGATGCATCTGCCTTGTTTTTGCCTGCAATATCAAATGCGGTACCATGGTCGGGCGAAGTTCTTACGCCGCTTATACCGGCTGTGTAGTTTACGCCTTCACCCAATGCCAGCGATTTAAAAGGTATCAGGCCCTGGTCGTGGTACATGGCCAGTACAGCATCAAATTTTTCATGCTGTCCCCGGGCAAAAAAAGCATCGGCACTATAGGGTCCAAATACAATTACATTGCCGTTGCTTTGTTTAAAATCCTTAATGGCAGGCTTAATAATTTCTTCTTCTTCCTTACCCACCAGGCCATCATCGCCCGCATGCGGATTCAAACCCAGTACCGCAATCTTTGGTTTATCAATACCAAAATCTTTTTGCAGGCTGTCTTTTAGAATAGCCAGCTTGGAAATGATGGCTTCCCTGGTAATATTTTTTGCCACTTCGCTTACCGGTATGTGCTCGGTTACCAGTCCTACCCTCATATTGTCGGCTACCATCAGCATAAGCACATCTTTAGCGCTGAATAGATTTTTAAGGTAGGGGGTATGGCCTGTATAATTGAATTCGGCTGTTTGTGAATTCTTTTTGTGAATGGGAGCGGTTACCAGCCCATCAATCTTTTTTTCTTTTAATGCATTGCCTGCGGCAGTAAGTGATTTAATGGCGTAGACACCGCCGGCATCGTTGAGTGTGCCGGGATTAATAGCGATTTCTTCCTCCCAGCAATTGAAAACGGTGACCTGTTTTGGGCTAACCCGGTTCAGCTCTTTTGTATTCTGGTAATTGAAATTAAATTCAGGTATCGATTTGCGGTAAAAGTTGATGACTTTATTGGATGCAAAAACTACCGGTGTGCACAGTTCAAGAAGGCGGCTGTCTGTCAGGGATTTTATGATCAGTTCAATGCCGATTCCGTTGATGTCGCCACAGGAGATGCCAATAACAGGTCTTGTATGTGATAAGGCTGGTTGCTGCATAGTTGTGTTATTTTGCAATGGGGGTAAAGTTACGATAAGCTAAGAGAACAAAGAGAAAAAGAGCAGGAAGATTAAGCGAAAAAAAGGTTTTGTCGCGCAGAGCTAAAAGAGAAAATGAGTTAGCGGCCTCCTTCGCCCGGCTAGTTATGATAAGCTAAGAGAACAAAGAGAAAAAGAGCAGCAGGATTAAGCGGAAAGAGGTTTTGTCGCGCGGCGCTAAAAGAGAAAATGAGTAACGGGCCTCCTTCTCTCTGTTAGCTCTGTGCGACTAATGAACGCCGCTTGTATCGGTAAGCGTAAGCAGGAATGCTTTTAATGCAGTTTTTTCGGTTGTTGTAAGGCCCAGTTTATCTGGGGGCAATGTTTGGTTGGGTACGGCCAGCCCTAATCCCTGGCCGCCTCCGCGGTTATAAAAATCAATTACTTCTTCCAGCGTTTTATAAATGCCATTATGCATATAGGGGGCCGTGAGCGCTATATTACGCAGGGTAGGCGTTTTAAATGCATGATCAAAAAAATCAAGGTGTAAAATTGTAATTCTGCCGGGGTCATTGTCAATAACAGGATGGAGGGTATCGGCGCTGGCGGGCACACCCAGCACTTCAGATTCCTGGTAATAATACACCGGCGGCTTTGTGCCATTAAAAAGAGGTGCATAATGGCAAGTGCCGCATTTGGCTTTGCCCATGAACAGGTTAAACCCTTTTATTTCAACGCTGGTCATTTTGTTTGCCTGCCCGCGCATGTAATTGTCGAACCTGGAATTATAACTGACCAGTGTTCTTACATACATGGCAAGGGCATTGACTATTTTCTTGTCTGTTATTGTGCTGTCTGCAAAGGGGTAGGCCTTTCTGTACAGCAGCAGGTACTCATTTTGCTGTTTTATTTTTTCAATCGCATTTACTGCGCCTTTATTCATTTCCTGGTCGTTGCCCAGCACTTCCATTACCAGATGGTCTAAAGAGGTTTGACGGCTATCATAAAATAAATTCTTTTGCAGGGCCGCATTCCATAAGGTCGGTGTGTTTCGCGGCAGTGTGCTGTGCTCGTCCAGTTGCATGGCTTTTGGCAAACCATCTGTAAACGCTTTGGCAGGTTGATGACAGCCGGCACAGGAACGCCGGCCATTGACCGACAACAATGGTTCATAAAATAATTTTTTTCCAAGCGCTATCCTTGCTTCCGTTAATGTATCATCGCCCATATAGATACTGCGCTGCAGGCTTTTTTCACTAAAAAGGCTGGCTGTTTTTTTTATAAGTGTATACCTGGCGGGGTTTTCCCCGTACCCCAATTTTTCGCGGGTGCTGCCCAGCCAGTTGCACAGGGGATTCATAAAGCGAACAATAAATTCCATCCTGTTAAAGCTATTAAAATTATTGTGTGCCAGCAGGAATTGCCGCGCACTTTGCAGCAATTGCAGGGCGTTGGCATAGCCGTCTATTTTTTTTGCAATAATGGCTGGTTGGTATGATTGCACCACAAACTGTACACTTGTCAAAGCTGCTGCTGATTCAGGCAATGAAGTTTGCGCAACAGGAGAATCAAAGCCGGTGATGCCCAGTGCAATTATCCTGTATAATTCTTCGGTGGTTGCAGTTAAAATGTAATCATCTGGCTTAAAAACCGGCTCATTGTTTTTTATACCGGTGGCAAGTGCTGATAGTTTGTTTATATACAACAGCAATCCCTTTTCTTTGTCTTTATGGTAGTGCGGGTAGATAAAAGATTCAATTACCTGGAAACCCTGAGGCTCCTGCAATGCATCGGGGTCTTCTTCTTCAATAAATTTGTTGGGCAATCCGTTAAATTTCGGGGCATCCAGCTCAAGGTAATATTCAATAAACAGCTCTATGCGTTTATAGCAAAGTTTAGCCTGCAAAAAAGCTTCCTGTATTGTTTTTTCGTCTTTTTGATGTTCAGCGGCAGCTTTCAGTACCAGTAATTTTTCAGAAAGAAGTTTAAGCTGCGTGCGATAATATGCTTTTATTTTCTCATTGGGCGATAGTTCAGGTGATATAAAAAAAGATGATATTAAGCCGGTAAAAACAATAAGGGATATGATACGCAGCTTTTGTTGCATAAAACACGCGGTTCAACTTTTTCCAAAGATACCGCTACTGCCGGCAAAAATACCCGCTGTACCGGTCTTCAAATACAATCAATTTGCAACCGTACCTGTCTGTTTACTGCTTCTGTTCAAGGTGGCGGGTATTGTATTGATTACAGATTGTACCGCAGCAATTTTTTTGCCGCCATCTTTATCGGTTGCTAGTAACCGGTAGTAACTGGTACCGGGCAGCGGGTTGTTGTCGGTAAATTCATAATTGGTGGCAGTATAGGAATCACCTTTGCCCTGGATCACCATCGCTATTTCATAATCTGTTCCATTGGCAGATCTTTCAACGGTAAAGTAATCACTGTTTATTTCCTGCAGGGTTGTCCACTGCACCACTACTCCGTTATTGTGTAAAACGGCATTGTATTTACCAACTGCGGCAGCCATTGCAGAAGTAACCTGTACGGTAAACGTATCCACCATGCATTTTTTCAGTGCGCTGGCGCTGTCGCAAACATAATAGGTAAAGCTGCCTGTTGCTGCCTGTGTAACAGACAGGGAACGTGCGTTTCCGTTTACGGTTGCGGAAGCAGCGGGCACCGTGTACCAGTTATATGCCCCCACCCAGGAAGCGGTAAGTATAGCAGGTGTATTAACCGTTGTTTTAACAGCGGTGTTTTTATTTACGCCTTTCATAATGGTAAACTGGTCGTGCACAGTTCCACTCCGGCCCACAAATTTTGCGTCCAGCCGGTTGTCCTGTATTTCAAGATAAAGAACACCTGCTTCGCCACCGGCGCTGCCACTGTAGTTTTTATAGTAAAATGCGGGAAAGATTTTGTTAGTGCCGCCGCCAATCTGTCCTGCAGAGCCGGCTACAACATATACTGTGCCGTGGCTGTCTGCCGAATCAATGGTGAAATAGGGACAGGAAGAAGTGGCGGCGTTGATATCTTCAGACGCAGCATTGCCTGCGCTACCATCGTAACGGGCACTGGAACTGTTTACCATATTGCTGCCTGTAAAGGATGCAGCATCGCCCGTATGGTCTTTAATAAGAAAACTTCTTTCATACACATGGCTGTGCCCGGTTAACACAATGTCCACACCATAACGGTCAAGGATAGGTGTAATGTATTTCCGAAGTGCCACCAGGTCCTGTTCGCCGTCTGAAGTAAACCCGGAAGCATGGGTGCCATTGGTATAGGGCGGATGGTGCATACATGCAATGGTCCATTTGTGTTTGCCCGCATTGGCGGCCAGGTCCTGCTTCAGCCATTTAGCCTGCGCATTATTGCTGGTGTCATCAAAAATACGCGTGTATTTTGTATAGTCAGAAGGGTTGGAAGGATCGGGAGAATAACCATATGAATCCAGCATAATAAAATGAATATTGCCATAGTCTGCTGAATAGTATTGTTCCGTTCCCGATGCAACCCCGCCTGATTCTCCTGCGGCAGGCAATGTGAAAACATCGTAATAGGGTATAAGATGGGTATAGCGGAGGTTGGTAGCAAGGGTAGTGCTGCGGTCATTGGCATATTCATGATTGCCCGGTACCGGCATTACTACATGGTTGTCAAAAACATTATTGTCATAAATATCAAAGAAGTTCAATTGGTGTTCGTTCTGAAGGCCGGCATTGTAGGCATTATCGCCCAGCATGATGGCCAGTTCTGAATTGTTATTGCCTCCTTTGTATTTGATATAGCCATCGCGCGTTCCTTTTTGCACAGTGTTACCGGTACCGGGGTCGCCAAATACGCCTATGCGGATTTTTCTTTTTGTATTGACCGGCGGTGAAGTAATAAAATAATTCCTGTAGCTGCCTTTTATAACAGATGTAGCAGATCCAATTGCATAATAATATTTTGTATCGGGTGCAAGGCCTGTTATGCGCATTTCATGATCCGTAACAAACTTATTGTCTGTCAGCACACTGTTCAATGTGTTTTCACTGGTTCCATATTTTAACCTGGAGGTGGAGGCGGTGGCGTTTGTCCATTTTATTGTAATGGCATTGCTGTTCAGCATTTGCAGCAAAGGCCCCCTGGTAACAATTGGCTCATTCGTAACGGCCACCAACTCCAAATCAAAGCTAAGATTGGCACTGGCTGCACTGGACTGGTGTACTTCAACTGCAATAAGATTGGCACCTTTTCTGAAACTGGCAACGGGTATATCAAAACTTGTAATTGTATTGCTGTTATCGGTTGAATTGGATGCGGGTGTGGAATAAACCGGTTTGCCGGCTATATTGCTACGTGCAACTTCTTTACCATTTACATAAATAATTGCACCATCATCAATATAGGCGTTCAGGCGAAAGCTTGTATACATGCGGGCATTGGGTATATTCACCAGGTGCCTGAAATAAGTTGTAATGTATTTGCTGGATGGGTTGCCACCATAGTTAACGGTTGTTCGCTCCTTGTTTTCACCATAGCCCAGTTCGGCCGGGCCGGTCTTCCACGGAGCATCATTAAAACTACTGTTTCGCCAGTCTGCCGCGCCGGCACCCGCCGGTGCAGCGATGCCCTTATCAAAATATTTCCAGGCAGCACCAAATTTAATATAGGTAGTGTCTGCCCTTAACAAATGGCTGGCTGAAAGAATGATCAACAAAATCAGTAAACTGGTATTAACAAAGCCTGCACGCATGTATTGATTTTAAAATAGTGTAAATTGATAACCGGCTTAAAAATATAGAACTGCTGTAAATTTATATATTATATTATTATTGCCAATTTCCCTGCACCTATCAGCATCATTTATCAGAGATAACGTGTTGTGCCATTGAACCAGCCGGGCTATGGTGTTTTTGTTTTGCTTTAGTTGACAGCTAAAGTATTACTTATATTTGCCCAACAAACCAATTTAACTGAAGCAGTTATCTATAATAGCATTTTTGTTCATCTTTCTGTACAGCCAGTTGGGTTATTATATTTCTTGTAAAATAACCCAGTTCAGGTTGCAGGTGGCGGCCAGGGAAAGAATGTTCTCTGAAGCACCCGACAGCGTTTTTGAAGCCATTTCATTAACTGCCAACGAAAAGGATATTAAATGGGAAGAAGCAGGTAAAGAATTTTCTTTTAAGGGACAGCTATATGACGTAATAAGGACCAGGCTGGTAAACGGACAAACCATCCTTATCTGCAGCAATGATGAAAAAGAAGATCAGCTGCTGGGTCGTATGAATGATATTACAAAATCCAGTCACCAGGATACAGGCAATAAGAATCGGCCGCCCGATAGTAAACTGCTGTATGATTTTGCAGGTACAGATTATTTGCAGGACATATCGTTTTCATTTCGCGCCGTCCCCGCCTTTATACATTACAATGCTGCCCTGCAGGGACAATTTGCCCCAACGCTGGTCCCCCCTCCACGCGCCTGAATTGTTACACAAAAAATTTCAATGGATGCTGCCGTTTTATAGCCGGCCGGCATTGCTATTTCGTCATTTTATTTTAAAAACACAAACAGGAATGAAATATATCATTACTATTGGGTTGTATATTTTTATTTTATCAGCCACTGCATTTGCCCAAAAAAACCTGCGGGGAAAAGTATTTGATGCCGTAACCAAAAGCCCGCTGGCAGGCGCTACCATAACGGCCGCGGGTAACCGGACTACTACCACCGGCAAAGACGGCATTTTTACAGTTGACTGCAGCAAAACCAATTACGTTACTGTATCTTTTGTGGGGTACGAAACCCATAAAGAAGCCATTAAGAATTGCGATGAAGAGTTAAGTATTGGCCTTGTGGCAGCCAGCAAAAGCCTGGACGAAGTTGAGATTACCGCTACTTCAAACCACAATAAATCTATCTTATACCAGCCATCGGCTATTACAAAACTAACACCTGCAGAAATAAAACGCGGTCAGGGACTGTTCCTGGATGATGCCATCAATGCCAACGTGCCCGGTGTAACCATGCAAAGAAGAGCAGTCTCTTCGGGCCAGCAGTTTAATATAAGGGGATATGGCAATGGAAGTGGCGGCACCGGAAGAATAAACAGCAATTTTGATGGCCAGGGTTATAAAGTATATTTAAATGGGATACCCATTACAGATGCAGAAGGTATTACCTTAATGGATGATATTGATTTTGGTTCGGTAGGTAATGTTGAAGTGGCTAAAGGCCCGGCGGGCACCCTGTATGGACTGGCCGTTGCGGGCGTGGTTAACCTCAGCATGCTACAGGCGGAAAAAGGAAAAACGGCTGCAGGCCAGGAGCTGATTTTGGGCAGTTATGGATTGCAGCGGTATACAACGCATTTTCAAATGGGCAGCGAACACTCCTCTTTACTGATTAATTACGGCCATCAGAAAACAGATGGCTATACCATACACAATGCATCAAAAAAAGATTTTGTAAGCGTTGCCGGCAATTTCAAGCCCAATGAAAAGCAAACAGTAAATGTTTATTTTGGATACAGTAAAAGTTATGATGAAAGAAGCGGCGAGTTAACCATTGCCCAATACAATGCTAAAGATTATTCGGGCAATATTGAATACATAAAAAGGAATGGTCATTCGGAAATCACCAGTTTCAGGGCCGGGATCAGTAATAATTATGCGTTTACAAAAAATATTTCCAATACTACCACCGTATTTGGTTCGGGCGTAAGCAATAACTCCAGTTCGGCAGCGGGGTGGACAGATAAGCTGCCGGTTAACTATGGATTCAGATCTGTGCTGGATATGAATTTCTCACTTAAAAATGGAATTGACCTGAGTGGGATAACAGGTGTTGAAACACAACGGCAAAATGCACAAACAATCGGGTACGGAATGATAGATCCGCAGGGCTCCGCGCATGTATGGAAATTGGGTGATCCTTACTTTATAATTGGCAGCACGTCCGCAGGTTCCAACGGCATTACTTCAGACAGGTACTCGCTTACCGGCACTTTATCTGCGTTTACAGAATGGACCCTGTCGCTGCCACATGATTTTTCTGTTACCGCGGGTGTTGGTATCAGTTATATGCGCATCAACCTGAAAGACAGGTATTATGTGGCTGCAACCAACCCCATGCAGTTTGATACAACGTATAAATCCATGGTATCGCCCCATTTTGCCGTTAATAAAGTGTTCAATAAAAACTTTTCTGTTTATCTTTCTTATAGCAAGGGCTACAAAGCACCGGTTAGTTCCTATTTTTATATTCCTTTTGTAGCCGCTTCGCCCGGTAATACCGGCATGGTGAACCAGGGCTTACAGCCGGAAGTGGGTAACCAGTTTGAAATAGGAACAAAGGGAACAATGGCAAATAATAAGCTTGTTTACCAGTTGGCTTTTTTTGAAGCCATCTTTTCAAATAAGATGACAGCAATAAACGTACTCAATGCGGCCGGTACCAGCACATTGTATACCTATGTTGCCAACGGCGGCAAACAAAACGACAAGGGAATTGAAGGATTGGTTAAATACACCGTTTACCAGTCTGGTAAAGGTTTTATAGGGTCTGTTATCCCGTTTGGCAATTTTTCCTATTCTGATTTTAAGTACAAAGACTACAGCTTTCATTATAAAGGAACCGTGTTAAAAGATTCCGTTGTTAACTATGACGGAAAAGCGGTAGCAGGCGTGGCGAAATTTACAGGCAACCTGGGCGTGGATGTTTTTGCCAACTGTGGCTTATATGCCAATATGGTATATTCTTACAAAGATGGCTTTCCCATAAGTTCAGATGGGTTGAACAATACAGGCAGCTATAGTTTGCTGAATGCTAAAATCGGTTTCCGGCATGACCTGGGAAGAAAATTCAACGTTAATATGTCTTTTGGGGTAAATAACATAACCAATGCACAATATCCACTAATGGTTTTTGTAAATCAATTGCCGGATGCTTACCTGGCAGGCCCTGCAAAAGCCAATTATTATGGTGGATTAAACCTAACGTACAATTTTTAAAGTCAACCCCGGGGCAATGTATACAAATTTGCACCCGGTTTAAAAAAATAATATGAATAAATTTCCGGCCACGCTACTGCTGTTTGCTATGGCAGCTGCTTCCTGCGGAAGGTTTGCCAATAAAGAAACAGATGGTAAAAAGGATATGCGCATTGTCTGTATATCCAAACATTTAACGGAAATGGTTTTTGCATTGGGCAAGGGCCATGATATTGTAGCCGTTGATCTTAGCAGTACCTACCCCGACAGTGCAAAATTATTAAAGACGGTAGGCTACCACCGTGCGTTAAGCCCCGAAAGTATCATAGCCATGAACCCCGACCTGGTTATACACAGCAATGATATAGGGCCGGATAATGTGTTGCCGCAGATAACCAAAGCCGGTTTAAATATTAAAGCTTTTGGCGGCGCCAATACCATTGACAGTGCAGCGTTATTGCTAAAAGATCTGGGTGCTTTTTTTGGAGAAGAGCACAAAGCCGATTCGATAGTTAAAAAGATGAACGGTGAAATCAGCGCGGCCGCAGATACATTAAAAGCATTGCAGGTAAAAGACCCGCTGCGGGTAATGATCATTCATTTTGGTTTGCGTAATAACAACTATTTTGTAATGAGCGGACGAAACGGAGCAGGGGATAAGATGATTAAACTGGCAGGATGCATACCGGCTGCCTACGATGGAAAGGGGGCACGCGAAATGAGCCCCGAAGCCGTTGCCCTGGCCAATCCAGACATTATTATAGCCACTGATTTTGGTTACGACCGCATGGGAAGTATGGATAAATTTATCAGCAGTGTGCCCGGTGTAGCATTAACCAATGCCGGAAAAAATAAACGGATTGTGCGGTTTGAGGAACATGATATTGTTTACTTTGGCCCGCGCAGCGGTGAAAACATTCTTAAATTAATCCACCTTCTTCATTCATCTGCCAGTGCTGCGAAATAATAAATTCTTTTTTCCGGCATTGCTGGTGCTGCTGGTAATCATATTGCTTTGTGCCATTGCATTTGGCGCAGTGGCTATTCTGCCTGCGGATATGTTTTCGGCACTGCAACATTTTTTTAAGGGACAGCCCCCGGCAAATATTTATGAAGCCGTATTTCTGCAGTTGCGTTTACCCCGTGTATTGTTATGTGCTATTACAGGCGCTATTTTGGCCGTTAGTGGCGTGCTGATGCAGGGTCTGTTTCGCAACCCCATTGTTGAACCGGGCCTGGTAGGAACCAGTTCTGGCGCTGCATTGGGCGCGTCTATTGTATTTGTGCTGGCCGGCCAGTTAAGCCCTGAACTCAAAAGTATGACTGGCCCTTTATTGGTGCCTGTAATGGCTTTCCTGGGCGCCTTGCTGGCTACCTATACCGTATATGCACTGGCAAAAAATGCAAAGCGCATTTCAATTATGTCTTTATTGCTGATTGGTATTGCTATTAATGCGCTGTGTTTAAGCGGAACAGGTTTTATGAGTTATATAGCCCGGGATCCGCAGGCCAGGAGCATCACATTCTGGAACCTGGGTACATTTTCAGGTGCATCGTGGCCACAGGTTTTTATATTGATGGCAGTGGCGCTGGTTATTTTTATTGCAGTGCAGCGCTATTCAAAAGAATTGAATGCTTTGTTGCTGGGAGAAGAAGAAGCCTCCTACCTGGGGGTGGATACAAATAAAATGAAAAGGCGTGTGATGTTGCTAAATACCGGCATGGTTTCTATTGCCACCGCTTTTGCGGGTGTAATCAGTTTTATGGGACTGATAGTGCCGCACCTTTTAAGGTTACTGATAGGAAGCGATAACAAACGGCTGCTGCCTGCAGCAATGATTACCGGCGCCATGCTGCTTACCCTTGCCGATATGTGCGCAAGATTGCTTTTGGCGCCGGCCGAAGTGCCCATTGGTATCATTACCTCACTGGTAGGGGCACCCGTGTTTATTATTTTATTGAAGAAATTTAATGTACTGCAACAAAAAGGCGGGTACAATGCTTAAGGCAGAAAACATACAATACCAGATTGGTAAAAAGCAAATATTGAAAGACATCAATGCGGTCTTTTATCCGGGCCGGGTTGCCGTTATACTGGGACCCAACGGATCGGGTAAGTCCAGTTTTCTTAAAATAGCCTGTGGTGAAACCAATGATTTTACCGGTACTGTTTTTTACGATAACAGCAATAGTAAAAATTTAAAAAAAGATCAACTGGCAAAGAGCCGTGCGGTAATGAGCCAGCAAACAGAATTGAACTTCCCCCTGCTGGTAAGCGAGGTGGTCATGATGGGGCGGTATCCGCATTTCGCTTTCAATCCTGGTCACAGGGATATAGCTGTTTGTGAAGAAATAATGGACCGTATGGATTTGCAGGCATTTAAAGATCGAAACTACCTTACACTAAGCGGAGGTGAAAAACAAAGGGTGCAATTTGCCAGGGTATTGGCGCAGATATGGGAAACTCCCGCATCAGGCAGCCGGTATTTATTCCTGGACGAGCCTATTGCCAGCCTGGATATTCATTACCAGCACCAGTTTCTGCAAACCACAAAAATGCTGGCTGCAGAGAATATTGTTGTAATTGCCGTACTGCACGATATCAACCTGGCCATGCACTACGCAGACGATATTATTTTTATGAAAGAGGGCGGAATAGTAAAAAAGGGCGCTCCGGCAGACATAATTACTGCCGATCTTATCCAAGAAGTATTTAATATACCGGTTAAAATTGTAGGATACGATGGCGCAGACAAACCGGTTGTTGTGTATCATTATCCCAGCTGATGATTCGTTTGTTTGCCTTCATTTTACCAGCGTAGTTATCTAACCCGGCGCCATGACAAGTGGCTAGAGCCATTTACGCTAAGGCTAACCAAAAAATAAATGGATATCAATTCCGTAACGACAAAAGTACCTGTTATCCGCTAATGGTTTAATTATAGTTATTCCTCATTTTCTATTATCGTTTGCGCGACATTCCCAGTTCCTAAAAATATTTTCCACCGATAGACAAGCCGGGGTTTTTACTTAGTCGTAACGTTTTTTGATAGTCCGGTAATCGAAAAACGACGAATTTAATGTGTTGACAATCAGGCTAGACTTTTTTTTCTGTGTACAACCATCGTCCTTTTACACCAGTACCGCTAACAGGGGTTCTTCGTGGCAAATGGGTTAAGTACCTTTACGTAGAGTACCAGACCCTTATCCCCTATGAAAAACAATCTGCTAAAAAATATTATCCCCCGGCTTGTAACGGTTCCTATATCAAATAAGTGGTTACATATATTTCTCAGAAATAATAATATGTATATAATATGCGTTAACCATTTAGTCGGTTGTAATCCTAATATCTATGATGCCAAATCCAAGAATCTTATGAACCAGCGGAATTCATTCCACCTGTCCTGTTCAGGACATGTCATATTGCGAAGAATATTTGCCCTGGCAATTATTCTAACGTGTTTTTTTGGGCCTGTATACCTGCATGCGCAATGCCCGGCAGGTGCTTCCACTGCAGTCGTAAAATGGGATAACCGCGATTACCTTCAAACCACCCTCACACCTTATTATTCTGTATATGTAACCAGTGCCATGATGAAAAGCCAAAACTTTTCTATTGGTAAAAACAGGGTTAATATTGATATCAATACCGGAAGCATTACTACAGCGGGCACAAATGCCACCAACACCGCTACCGCAGGTTCTTATGGTTCCGGGGAGTCGGTTTCATATAATGGTAATGGTACCATTGTTCTTACTTTTGATAACCTGGTAAACAATGTAACCTTTAGTCTTTATGATATTGATGCCCTGCAATCTGCAACGGTAACTGCCCTGGATGGCGCGGGTGTTCCCCTGGATATTACAATGAGTGTAGTAACTGCTGGTAATGTATTGGTCACAGGCAGTGGTACCAGCAGCGCCAATGCAACGGCTTTGGCAAGTTCGGTTGGTAATGCCAGTACCCAGGGCACCATTAATATTTCTATTTCCGGAAGTTCGCCGGCAGCTGCAAACGGACTTAAATCAGTGCAGATTGTAATGGCAGGAACGGCAGGTGATTTTTGGTTGTCTGATCTTACAGCCTGCGTTTTCCAAAGCTTTACTACCAACTATTATAATGTTTCAAAACCTTATACAGGCCAGCCATCTTATGTATTGGGCAACTCCGATAATAATGGGGTATCTGTTGTAAATCCTGCTACCGGTAAAGCGCGAAACCTTTTCCAGGATGCAACACTTACCTATGTAAACAATCTTGGCTACGATCCTTACCTGCATTTTGCTTACTACTGTACAGACGGAAGTGCCAGCGCCGCAGCAATTGCTGCAAACAGATCTGTAAAGAAATATGATTATAACACCGGTACTATTTCTACTATCATTGCCGATGTGCGAACATTGGGCATACCCACTTACAGCCAGGGCGTAGAATCGGGCGGTGGTGCTTTTTATGATGGTTCGTTTTATCTTGGTATTGAAGGCGCGGGGCCAAATGCCGGAGGCTCCGGCAACAGGTCAGGAAGACAGTCTGCTATCTGGAGAATTGATTTTGATGCTTCCAATAACCCGGTAAAAGCCTGCCAGGTGTATGCCGCCCCGGGCGATAACGGCTCTGGAACTATGATGCATGACTGGAGTGATTTTGGCATTAAAGACGGTATATTATATGATTTTGATGGTGCTGCGGCCAATGCCAAATTCTTTCATTATGATATGCAATCTGGTGTCATTGTAAACACCTATACACCGGGCGGCGGTCTTGTTCCGCGCCAGATTGCACAATCATGGAATGGTACTTTGTACTGGTTGTATAACAACATTGCTACTTACTCTGCAGGCACTATAGGAGCTACTACAGCCATCACCGGTTCTACGGCCCTTGATTGGACAGGTAACGCCGGCGATGGTGCAGATGCTTTTAAGCCCAAGGTAGATTTTGGTGATGCGCCTGCCAGTTATGATCCCGTTAGCGGAGACCCCGCTGTACATGAAATTGATGCCAAATTAAGACTTGGATCAAGTGAAGACATTGAATGGCTTTCACGCGGGCAAACAGCATTGGCCAATTCCGACAACTTTGATGATGGAATTGGTGCAGCACCCCCATTACTGAACTTTAACGGTGTTGTTTCTTATACTGTAACTGTAAACGTATTTAATAACACGGGTTCAAACGCTACTGTTGCAGCCTGGCTCGACTATAACTTCAACGGTGTATACGATCCCGGAGAAGGAATAGTAGCTACAGTTGCCAGCAGCGCTTCTACACAAGCTATTCCACTTACCTGGTCTGCCATTACAGTTCCCGCTACCGCCAGCCTGAGAACTTACCTGAGATTAAGGGTTACCAGTGCCAGCAATGGTATGACAAAAAACAACCCCACCGGTTATTTTTCAAATGGTGAAGTGGAAGATTACCCGGTTGTGCTGGGTACCAACCTGCCTGCCGATATTCTTTCTTTCGATGCAAATAAAAAGAACGAAACTACCGCAGAAATTAAATGGAACGTAACAGGCAATATAGCAGAACTGTCTTCTTTTGAAGTGCAAAGATCTGCCGGCGCACAGGACTGGACAACGATTGCTGCTGTACAGGCCAATACTACTACTATAGCCATTGATTATTCATACCTGGATAAACAAGTGCCCGGAGGAAAATCTTACTACCGTATTAAAATGATTAACCGCAACGGAACTTATAAATACAGCGCTGCCAGGTCTGTCTATATTGCAGAAATTGGTAAGTCGGTAGTGATATTTCCCAATCCTGCCAAAGACCAGGCTACGGTAAAATTCAATGCCACGGCCCAAACAAATGCAACCATTTCCATTTTCGATAATGGTGGCCATTTGGTAATGACCCGGAATTTTACCGCTGTGCAGGGCAACAACCAGGTAAGTCTCGATAACCTGGCTACCCTTAGCAATGGCATTTATATGCTGAAACTAAAGGCCGGAAATACCGGAACAAACGTGAAACTAATCATCGGTAAAAATTAATTGAATTAACAGTCACCACATAACCTGGAGAAGCAAATGGCTTGTCCAGGTTTTTTTATCGTTCAGTTAACAGCGTGTTTTACTTGTAATTTTTATTGAATTTTTTGTAGTTGATAGCTATGTTTTCGGCTGGCGTTGTTAAGAAATGGTAGGAGTGTTTTTTTTATTTCACGGGTTTATGCAATGAAAAATTTGGTACTACTATTCTTATAAAGAAGCGCGGATAGGTAAGCGGTTAAAATTGAATATCCTAATTGAAATCTTGTATGAAAAAACCATGGGTACTGGTGCTGTTGCTGCTTAGTATTTGTATCGGCGGTATTGTGCTGAAATCATCGCACATTGAACTGGACGATGATGACGAAGATGAAGAAAAAGAAGCCGGTATTGAAAAAGACATGATGTTCTGGTTCCAGTCCAGGGCTTATCCGGATCCTTATTTCCTGGATGATAAATACGCCCGTGCCTGGCAACAGGCTTTGAAGCTTAAAGAAAAAAATACATGGGCTTACACGCGCGTTGAAGCTGCTAACTGGGTGCAACTGGGCCCAAAAACCGGCATTGGCGGAAGAATTCTGTCCATTGCTATTAACCCGGTTAAAACTTCCAGCATTTTTATTGGCAGTGCCAGTGGTGGCATATGGAAAACCTACAACAGCGGCACCGATTGGATGCCGGTTGTTACCAATACCCAATTGCTGGGTGTTTCTTCTGTTATCATTAATCCTGCAGACACGATGGTGTTATATGCCGGAACAGGCGAAGTATACAGGAACGACACCACTGGCGCAACACCCAATCCCGGCAATGCCGGGTACAATGTGTGGAAGGCCAGGGGCACTTATGGCGTAGGTATTTTGAAAAGTACAGATGGCGGCTATAACTGGACCCAGGTATTCACCAAAAGCCTGCCCAATATGTTTGGCGTACAGCGGTTACGCTTCGATCCAACCAATACTTCCATTGTATATGCGTGTACAACAGACGGCCTTTATAAAACTACAGACGATGGTGCCAGCTGGGCCAGAATTCTTGATCAGACTTATGTATCTGATGTGGTTATCAATGCAAAAAACCCCGCCCAGGTAGTGGTGGCTGCTGGTAATTTTGCCAATACCAACAAAGGAATATGGAGAAGTACAAACGGAGGCAGCAGTTGGACAAAAATAAGTGCCGGTCTGCCGGCTTCTTTCCAGGGATTTATAAAATTTGATAACGTAACGTCTCTGGGCAATAGGGATACCATCATCGCCAGCATCGGTATACAGGAAACGCCCGCTGTGAACGAATTGTACAGGTCTGCCGATTTTGGCGCCACATGGGCGGTGCTTGGTTCTTCCTCGCATTCACAATGGCAGTACTGGTGTGCACACAATGTAGCCATTAACCCCTCCAACAGTAATAAGCTCATTTTTGGTGGCGTTAAGTTAAGGACATATACCATATCAACTGCCACGGCAAGCGGAACCATTGCCATTCACGATGATATTCATGATATTAAATTTGATCCTACGAATGCCAACATTGCCTATGTAGCATGCGACGGCGGTATGTACAGGAGCACCAATGCCGGAACTTCTTTTACACAAATAGACAATGGGCTTGCCGCGACACAATTCTTTGCATCGTTTGGTGTTTCGCCCGCCGGCGCCGGTAATAACCTGATTGTTGGCGGCCTGCAGGATAACGGTGTGGTATGGTCGCAGGACGGTGGTACTACCTGGGGAACCTATCCCGGCAATTATGGAGATGGTGCGGCATGCGCTATCGATCCTACCAATGGTAATAATATCCTTGCTTCGGGCGATGCGAGAAATTTTACTTTATCAACAAATGGTGGCAGTACGGCTTCCGCAAATCCGCTGGCGTACCTGGGGGGCGCCCATGATTCAAGGACGGCTTTTGTGTCGCCAATTGCCTATAGTTTAAGAAAGCCCAGCGTTGTATATGTGGGTTCGGATAATTTGCATAAAAGTGTAAACGGCGGGGTCAGCTGGACGAATAACGGTACTTTTACCGCCACGGCCCCGTCCAACTATATCGATGCTATCCATAAAACAGCCATTGCCATAGCTGTTTCTCCAACGGATCCCAATGGCGATACGCTTTTTGTATCTACCTCGCCATTTGCCCAGTTCGACAATGATGCAGACGGTCTTTTTATAACCGGGCAGCCCAATATTTTAAAATCAACCAACGGGGGGGCTACCATACCGCTTACCAGTGTGAAAGGGACATTGCCTGACCGTTTTGTGATGGATTTTTTAATGAGTCCTACCTATCACGACAGTATGTACATAGCATTGGGAGGCTTTGGCACCGCACATATTTATGTAACTGCCAACGGCGGAACCACCTGGACCGCGCTGGGCACCTCTTCTTTGCCCGATGTGCCATTTAATGCCCTGGTATTTGATCCTGTTAACCCCAAAATTATTTATGCCGGTTCCGATTTGGGTGTGTATGTTACCGCAGACAGGGGAATTAACTGGGTTGATTTCAACAGCGGTTTTTGGGATGCCACCCAGGTGCTGGACCTGCAAATTGATAAAAACAATAAACTGCTGGCTGCAACCCATGGCAAGGGCATGTGGAGAAGCGATCTTTTTTTTGGTTCTTTTCTGCCGGTTACACTTGTAAATTTTAACGGTATTGGCCAGCCGGATAATAATATACTCAACTGGACGGTTGCCCGGGAAAATAACATCAATCATTATGAACTGGAAAGAAGCCCGGATGGTGTCCACTTTCAGTCAATAGCCAGCGTTAATCCGCAAAACGCCCAAACACAGGCCAATTATAATTATAAGGATGTATGGGTAACCAGTTCCCCGCAATTTTATTACCGGTTAAAAATGATTGACAACGATGGCGGCTTTACTTATTCTGCTGTAATCATTATAAAAAGCGGCCTCGTAAAAAATGAAGTTCGGGTACTGCAAAACCCGGTACACAACAATGTATTATTGCAATACAGTTTTACAGGCAGCCAAAAAGTAAAACTGAGTTTGATGAACAGCGCTGGTGCGTTATTACGAAAAGAAGAATTTACAGCCGCCGGAACGGGCATCTATAATTTGCCTTTGACCGGTTCTTATCCCGTTGGTGTTTATTTGTTGCGAATTGAAAACGGGCTAAAAACAGAAACCAGGCGGTTAATAAAAGAATAAAATCAGGCAAAAATATTTGCACATCCACCAAAACCCGTTTGCCAAACGGGTTTTGGTGTTTGTATAGAGCCGGTCTTTGCCAATAATCAATAAGCCGGTCAGCTAATCAAACCAATCTGCCAGCCTTGTTTTTTGTTTCACGATTGGCATACCTGTATTTTTGTGAGAATGTATACACTAAAAAAATCGCTGGGTCAGCATTTTTTAAAAGATGAAGACATCTGCCACCGTATTGTAGCGGCGTTGCAGCAACATCCTTTTCATCAATTGCTGGAGGTAGGGCCAGGTGGCGGGGCGTTAACCAAATACCTGCTGCCCTTACCAGGTATCGACTTTAAATGCGTGGAAGTAGACGATGAAAAAGTGCAATACCTCCTGCAAACTTACCCGCAGCTTGCCGGTAAGATCATTCACAAAAGTTTTCTGGATATAGACAAACCGTTTGATAAGCCGTTCACGGTAGTGGGCAATTTCCCTTATAATATTTCTTCCCAGATTGTTTTTAAAGTGCTTGAATGGAAAGCGGATGTGGAATGTATGATTGGCATGTTTCAGAAAGAAGTTGCCCAAAGAATTGTGGCAAAAGAAGGCAGCAAAGTATATGGCGTAACCAGTGTTTTGGTGCAGGCTTTTTTTGATGCAGCCTATTTATTTGAAGTAGACGAAAATGCGTTTACCCCACCTCCCAAAGTAAAAAGTGCTGTAATCAGGTTGCAGCCGGTAAAAAATGCCATTGAAATGAAAAGTGAAAAGCATTTTTTTCTGCTTGTAAAAACGGCGTTTAACCAGCGCAGGAAAACCTTGCGCAATGCGGTCAGGGGTTTATTTGAACCAGCTTTGTTAGACGACGCTATTTTTAACAAGCGTGCCGAACAATTAAGCATTGCGCAGTTTGCGGCTTTAACGTTTAAAATGCGGTAAATTGCGGGCGCTATGAGAAAAGTTATTGTTACCGCTAAAGTACACGAATACCTTACAGACAGGCTTTCTAAGAATGGGTTTGAAATTGTATACCAACCGCAAATTACCTACGGCCAGTTGGAAACCATTATACATGAAGCGGAGGGCCTTATAGTTACCACCCGGCTTACCATTGATAAAGCAATTATTGATAAGGCCCCATTGCTAAAATGGATAGGCCGGCTGGGCAGTGGCATGGAATTAATTGATACCGCCTACGCTGAGACAAAGGGCATACAATGTGTAAGCAGTCCCGAAGGCAACCGGAATGCAGTGGGTGAACAGGTGCTGGGTATGCTGTTAAGCCTGATGAACCGGATAAACAAAAGCATGCAGGAAGTAAAAGAGGGCAAATGGATACGCGATGAAAACCGCGGGGTGGAACTGACTGGTAAAACGGTTGGCATTATTGGCTATGGCAATGCCGGATCTGCTTTTGCCAAATTGCTTTCTTCTTTTGATGTAACCATACTGGCATATGACAAGTACAGGAACGGTTTTGCCAAAGGAAACATAAAAGAAGCCAACCTGGAGCAGCTGGCCCGGTATGCCGATGTCATTAGTTTTCATGTGCCGCTTACCGCAGAAACACTGCATATGGCCAATGATGCTTTTTTTAATGCCCTGGAGCAAAAACCCTATTTTATAAATGCCTCACGCGGCAAGGTGCACGATACAACGGCGGTTATTAAAGCCCTCCGGCACAATAAAATTGCCGGCGCAGCGCTGGATGTACTGGAAAATGAAAAGCTGGACACCTATTCGCCGGAAGAAAAAGAACAATTGCAGTGGTTGCTGGCGCAGCCCAATGTTATTGTTACACCCCATATTGCCGGCTATACCCACGAAGCATTTTATAAAATGGCTAAAGTAGTGCTGGATAAACTTTCTCTGTAAATATAGGTTGTCCGTCACCGGTAGTTTTTTGACAGGGTTTAATGCGGCGGCAAAATTATTTTTCCCGGGTGTTTTCCCATTGATTGCTTCACCGGTTTTAACAGATGCTTACGATCATCCGGTACGCTTTTTTAATGAGTATAATAAACTCATTATTATGAAAAGAAATCTACTTCTTGTTTTATCGGCCGGTTTACTGATAACACTTGCATCATCCTGCAGAAAATATGTGGAAGCACCTTACGTTCAGCCATTAACCGGCAGATGGTACCTGCAAAGCGCAGAGCGCTACGATTCTTATAAATGGCAAACCCTTAGCACAGGATACGAAAGCGGCACTTTTATTTTTAAGGCCAACGGAGATGTTGCCTACACCGATGCGCTGGGTTCATTGTATGGCAACTGGAGTATGTATCCTGAAACAGATGGTTATTACGATGGCTATGGTCACTACCAGCAGGGATACCATGCTGTTTTCTCACTGCTGTTGTACGAGCCCGGCAACAATAACCCGGCCGCCAATTGGGTGTTCGACGATAATGATTACAATGGCGGAAGCAGCTTTAAAGCCGTTTATACCTCCGGCAACTATACTTACGAGTACAATTTTGTGCGGGAATAGGCTGGCGGGTATTTTTATTGGCGCCTGCCGGTGCGCACGCAGCTGTTTTTAACGCAATGGCCCTGTAACTCCGGGGGAATACCCGGCCGGAAATTTCAATTCCCTGTAAAAATTCCCGGTTTTTTTCGGGCAAAAAAAGATCGTATCTTCGTTAATATGGCAACGCTTCAGTAATACATCTGGGGCGTTGTTATTTTTTTCTGTTCACTAATCAAAGAAGTGTTATGAGTGATGTAATTTATGTGACAAAAGAAACGCTGGAGCAGCTGAAAGCAGAGTTACAGCGCATGAAAACAATTGACCGCCCCGCAGCTTCAAAAGCCATTGCCGAAGCCCGTGAAAAAGGCGATTTAAAGGAAAATGCTGAATATGACGCGGCAAAAGAGGCGCAGGGCCTGCTGGAAGCCAGGCTGAAAAAAATGGAGAGCGATCTGGCCAATGTACGCGTTGTTGATACCAATACCATTGACACCAGCAAAGTAAGCATTCTTACCAGGGTTTCTTTGGTGAACCTGAATACAAAAAAACAGGTGAGCTACCAGATTGTGTCTGAAAAAGAGGCTGATTTGAAACTGGGCAAAATCTCCGTTACTTCCCCCATCGGAAAATCATTGCTGGGTAAAGTAGTGGGCGACGAGGTAGATGTAAACGTGCCGGCCGGTGTTATTAAATTTAAAGTGGAAAGCATATCTGCATAAAAGCAAACCGGTGAAAATATATCGATGGGCCGGATTTTCCGGTCCTTTTTTTTGCCGCTGCCGGAGTTTTCATCATCTGCCATAAGCCAGATCGGGTACCAAATTGTTAACAGCATTTAATTACATTATGACAATTTTTTCAAAAATCATCGCAGGACAAATCCCATCGTACAAAATTGCAGAAGACGATATGTTTTTTGCTTTCCTGGACATTGCCCCGTTGCGCCAGGGCCATACGCTGGTAGTACCAAAGATTGAAACTGATAAGTTTTTTGATATGCCCAACGATTACCTGGCGCGCATATTATTATTTTCAAAACCCATTGCAAATGCAATAGAAAAGGCGTTTACATGTAACCGTTGCGGGCTTACTGTTATTGGACTGGAAGTGCCGCATGCGCACCTGCACCTGATTCCCATTGATTCAGTACATGATATGGATTTTAAAAAACAAAAGCTAAAGCTGTCGCCGGAAGAATTCAATGCCACACAGCAAAAAATTATATCGAATCTTTAATGATTGATTGCTGCCAAAACACTTCCGGGTTACTTTGGTAAGTGCCACCCAATCCAATTAGAAGGGCATTGACATAACTGCCGCCAGCGTTTCAATGCCTTCGTACAAAAAGCTGATTTTTACATTTTCATTTTCTGCATGCTGGTTGTTATCATAATTTACAACTGGTATGGAGATAACTTTGGCGCCCAGTTGTTTTTCAAACAGATACAGTGGAAGACTGCCGCCTGAAGAGGGCAGCAATATTACCGGGTAATCAACAGTAGATTGTACGGCTTTAATTACGCCCTGCGCGGCAGGCAGGTTCATGGGCGTACGCTGTGCATTATAGCCATCGCCGCCATTGGTAATCTTTATCAGTTTTGAAAATTGCGCCCGTTCAGCATCGGTGGGTTCCTGATCAATAATATGGTAACCCTTCGATGTAATATAATCCTTTACTTTTTGTGCCTGGCGTTCGGCAACATTGCCCGGCACCAGCCGCAGATCCAGCGTTGCGGTGGCAATTACAGGAATTATATTGGCAGCCAGTTTACCTGTATTGGCGCTTTGTATGCCGTTGATGTTTAAAGTAGGCTGCAATAATAATTCAAGAAAAGGTTTGCCATCGCCGTCGGGCTGGGCAATGCCCAACTCTTTTTTTAAGGTTTCTTCAATATTGGGTACTTTGGCAATAGCCTGTTTTTCTTCGGCCGTCAGCGGCACTACATCATCATAAAATCCTTTTATAAGTACATTGCCTTTTTCATCCTTCATGCCCGCCAGTAACTGCACCAGCATCATGGCGGGGTTGGGTGCCCAGTTGCCATAGTTGCCGCTGTGGAGTGGACGTTTGGGCCCGTACACGGTAAGATCCATATGCGTGTCTCCCCTTACGCCAAATACTACCAGCTTTTTTCCCGAAACATGACGGGGGCCGTCTGCAATCACCCACAAATCTGCAGCAAGCCTGTCTTTGTTTTGTGCAAATATTTCGTTCAGGTGTAATGAACCCACTTCTTCCTCTCCTTCAAAAAAGAACTTTATGTTTTGTGTGAGTTTGATGTTGCTTTTTACCAATGCATCATAGGCGTTTAAAATTACCATTACACCTGCTTTGTCGTCTGCGCTTCCCCTGCCGCTCAACCGCCAGCCGGCATTAATGCTGTCGCCGTCTTTATAACTAACAATGGAGCCACCCTGCTCCAGCGGTGCTGTTATGAAAACGGGTTTAAATGGTTCCAGTCCGGCGGCCCATTGTTTGGGGTTAACAGGCTGCCCGTCATAATGCGCATAGTAAGCTATTGTTTTTGTGGCGCCGGGCACTTTTATTTCTCCATAAACTGCCGGATTTACCCCGGTTGTTGTTCCATCCAATAAGCCGGCTTCAATACCGCGTTGCTTCATCATCTGTACAATAAAAGCCGCATTTAAGGGAATATTCGCAGAATCGGCCGCTACATTGGGAATGGATACAAATTGTATGTACTCCCTAATCATAACATGTTCATTTGCCTTACAAAACTGTTTCACTTTTTGTAAGGTTGTCTGGGCGTTTGCGCAAACTGCCGAAAAAAACAATATACTCAGTAAAAAAGAATGCAGGTATTTCATTTGAATGATTTGTAAGCAGTGATTTATTGCTGGTTGTAATACGGAAGACAGGCAAAGGAAGATAAGCAATTATTTTTTTATTACCCGTCCCGGGTTTTGAGCAATAAAATCGCCCCAGCCATTGGCTTTTTTTAAACCCGGTTTTACCGGAGATGCAGTTTGGAAATGATGACACAATGCCACCGCCAATGCATCGGAAGCATCATAGTATTTAATATCGCTTTCGGTTAGTTGCAGTATATGCTGCAACATTTTCCACACTTGCTGTTTATCTGCATTGCCATTGCCGGTTATGGACTGTTTTATTTTTTTGGGCGAATATTCTGTAACGGGTATGCCAGATTGCATGGCGGCAGCAATGGCTACGCCCTGTGCCCGGCCCAGCTTCAGCATGCTTTGTACATTTTTGCCAAAAAAAGGTGCTTCAATGGCAAACAGATGGGGTTTATGGGTTACTATAATTTTGCAAACCTTGCTGTGTATCATTTGCAGGCGCTCATAAATATCTTTCTGGCCGCTAAGTTTTAATACATCCATTTCCAGCAATCTTACCGTATTACCACTGATGGCAATTATTCCATAGCCCATTACTACGGTTCCGGGATCGATACCTAAAATTATTTTAGCGCTTTTATGCAAGAAGGAACAGTTATTTTTGAAAAGATGTTTATCAAAAACAAAAATATCAAAATACTGCTCAATTATGGTGCAGGACCGCTTTTATTCATATGGTTTTCTTACGCTATTTACCAGCAGGTAAAAAACCAGGCTCATTTGCAGGAGGCTTTGCACAATCTTACGTTATCCGTAACCGGTACCCAATCCTGGAAGATATACATGGCCCTGTTACTGGTGCCTGTAAACTGGGGACTGGAAGCAAGAAAATGGCAGGTACTGATAAAACCAGTTGAGACTATCCGTTTTTTCAGTGCTTTTAAAGCTGTGTTGTCGGGTCTGGCTTTCTCCATGAATACACCAAACCGTATTGGCGAATATGGCGGAAGGGTGCTGTACATACATGAAGGCCACCGGTGGAAAGCATTTTCTTTAACGGTGATTGGAAGCTTCAGCCAACTGATAATTACGCTTCTCATGGGTTTGGGAGGTTTGTTGTTTTTATTGTTCAACCCGCAAACCGCTGATGGAATAGCAGGTTATTACATCTGGATACGGGTGTTTTTTTGGGGTACTATACTGGTAACCGTTTTGCTTTTGCTATTGTATTTCAGGCTGGGCCGGTTACTAAAATGGGTAGAAAAATTGCCAAAAGCAAATACATTTATTCAGCATATTACTGTTATTGAAGATCTTCCTGTTACAATTTTGTTAAGAACAATCAGTCTGTCATTTCTGCGTTATATCATTTTTGTTTTTCAATATATCTTACTGTTGCAATTGTTTAATGTGGAGGTAGCTGTTTGGCATTCCTTTTGGCTGATTAGCGTGTTGTATCTTATTCTTGCAATAACACCTACTATTGCTTTGGCGGAAGCAGGCATCAGGGGACAGGTGAGTCTGCTGTTGTTTTCGCTGGTAAGTGCAAACAAATTTGGTATTGTGGGCGCGGCTACCGCTATTTGGTTTATCAATTTAGTAATACCGGCACTGGCAGGCAGCCTGTTATTTGTAAGCCTTAAAATATTCTCAGATAAATGAAGCGACCTCTATTCCTGGCATTGCTGTTATTATTACATGTGGCGTTAAATGCAGGTGATGAATTTTGCGGCATACGCAATTCCGCTTTCCAGGCGGGCGAGCAGAGCATATTTAAGGTGTATTATACACTGGGAGTTTATATTGCCGCAGGTGAAGCCAGCTTTACCATCAACCAGGAGCATTTTAATAATAAGCCTGTTTACCATATTACCGGAGAGGGCAAAACATATAGTTTTTACGACAGTTTTTTCAGGGTGCGCGATAAGTATGAAACCTTTGTTGATACCGCATCCCTGCTGCCGGTAAAATTTCTGCGCCATGTAGAAGAGGGAAGTTACCGGAAGAATGAGAATGTTACTTTCAACCACCAGACAGGTACGGCCGTCACCAATGAAGGCGTTTTTAAAGTACCCAATTGTGTACAGGATGTGGTAAGCGCCATTTTCTACGCACGCAATATTGACTTTAATAAATACAAACCAGAAGATAAAATTCCATTTACCATGTTCATGGATAATGAGAAATACGATCTGTATATCCGGTACCTGGGTAAAGAGACCATTAAAACAAAGTATGGCAAGTTCAGGGCAATAAAATTTAAGCCCTTGCTGGTAAAAGGAACCATTTTTGAAGGAGGCGAGAAAATGCTGGTATGGGTAAGCGATGATGCCAATCACCTGCCATTGCGTGTAGAAAGCCCCATCAGTGTGGGGAGCATAAAAGTAGACATGATGTCTTACCGAAATTTGCGTTATCCCTTAAGTTCGCTACTGTCTGTACGATAGAGAAGGGTGATGGCAGCACAATGAAACTGCCCTTATAAATACAGGAAACGGGCTCCGGGGCAGAAATTAACATCCATTTTTTTCTCCCCTAAGGATTTCATTTTCAACCAGAAATATGGCATGAATAATGTATAACTGCTAATTGATCAGTGTCTTATATTGCTTTTATTGATTTATCCTTATATCTTACCGTTGCAATAATCTTATGAAACAACTAATTTTTGGTTTACTGGTTATACCTTTTGCCACTATTGGCTGGATGAACAGGATCCCCCAACCGGCCAATAACCCCGTAGAAATACGATCGGGAGAATGGCCTATTCTGTTGGAAAGGACCATTGAGCAATCTGACACTTCTTATTCCCTTCAATTCCGTGACGTAAAAGTACGGAGCGCTGTGGTAATGGACACGCTGCCATTTCCCAACCTGGTACAGCTAAAATATTTTGAAAAAGCATTAACGACATTACAAACCGGCCATAACGGAGATATTGCCAGGTTTAAGGATTACTCCATAAAAAGGGCAGATAAAAAATACGAGGGTGTTTGGTATATGCTCGAAATTAAATGGGGGTTGACCGATTTCAGGCAACCAGAAGCCGACCTGATGATAAAAACTATCAGGGGATTAAAATTTTAACATCTGAAAAAAGAACTTGCCCGGTTTTTGCACCAGGCAGGGACATATAATAGAGTTTAATTTTATACGTTATAAACTAAATGTAGCTGAACAGAAGAAGTGCGTTTTTAATAATACCGGCATTTTTAAAATCAAGCATAATTTGTATTACTATGAAAAAGCTCATTTTTTTGTCCTTCTTTTTGCCCTTTATGGCTAAGGCGCAATTCACCATCGTAAATACTTCTACCATCGCCCTTGTTGAGCTAAGACAGGGTGAAAAATGGCCTATCACCCTGCAAAGGGTTACCAAAGAGTCCGATACCTGCTATGTACTTCAATTTCGCGATCAGCAGTCTTCCAATTCAGAGATCATGACAACACTTAAGTTTCCCAACCTTGTGCAGCTAAAGTATTTTCAACAGGGTCTGGCTGCATTAAAGAAAGGTGCCACGGGCGATATTGCCAAATTCAAAGAGTATACTATAAAAAGAGTTGACTTAAAGAATGATGGAATATGTTATATCCTGAGTTGTGAAATGGGATCGATAACCAATTTCAAGCAACTTGAAGCCGATAAAATGATTGCTGCGATAGCTCCTTTATAATTTCAGTTTATTATCAACAGGCGTTTGCTCCGGATACATGCTGCAGCAAACGCTTATTTTTTTATTTGCCCGGCGCCATCATTTCTTCCAGCGCAAAAACTTTTTTCTGCCTGATCCCTTTCTCCGTCATTTGGAGTGTGCAGCATTCCACCTTTGGATCGTGCTCGAAAAATAAAATATACCCATTCTCAAGCGCATCCTGCAAAAATGCTTTTTTCTCGCGCATGGTCGTTAATGGAAACATATCATAACCCATTACATAGGGCAATGGAATATGACCAACGGAAGGCAACAGATCAGCCATATAAACGATGGTGCTGTTATTGTATTTTATCACCGGCAGCATCATTGCATCGGTATGACCGCTTACCGCCATTACCAGAAGATTTTCTGTAATACCCGATGCAAAAGGTTTTATATAGGAAGCTTCGGTGCCAATGGGTATAAATTTCAGTTGCCCGCTTTCTTTGATGGGTAAAATGTTTTCTTTTAAAAAGGAGGCTTTCTCCCGTTCATTGGGTTCGGTAGCCCATTTCCAGTGGCGTTCATTGCTCCAGTAGATGGCGTTTTTGAAGGCGGGTATTAATTTATCGCCTGCTCTTTTTATAGCACCGCCACAATGGTCAAAATGCAGATGGGTTAAAAACACATCGGTAATATCATTACTGGTAAAACCGTGTTTTGCCAGCGATTTCTCCAGGGTATCATCTCCATGCAAATAATAATGGCTGAAAAATTTTGCGTCCTGTTTATCGCCATTTCCCGTATCAACCAGTATTAGCCTGTTGCCGTCTTCAATCAGCAAACAGCGCAGGGCCCAGGTACAGAGATTATTTTCGTCGGCGGGATTTAGTTTGTTCCAGATAGTTTTGGGAACTACGCCGTACATGGCACCGCCGTCCAGTTTAAAAAAACCCGTGTCAATGGTATACAGTTTCATTTTATTTATTCGGTTTTCTTTCTGCAGATTTTGTATATAAAAGCAATAACAGGCCAATTACAAAAAGTACTACCAGGGCAAGCACGGATGCTCTTTGTGAACCCGTTAGTTCAGTAATAAAACCAAACCCAAAGAGGCCAATAACAGCCGCTATTTTCTCAGTAACATCAAAAAAGCTAAAAAAGGAGGCCGTGTCTTTTGTCTCCGGCATCAGTTTGGAATAGGTGGAACGGCTAAGGGATTGTATACCCCCCATTACAAAACCAATAACGGAAGCGATTACATAAAATGCGTTGACATTGCCCCTTGGTATTAAATAGCCGCCAATACAAATGCCTATCCATACCCCTACGCAAATCATCAGTGCAACCAGGTTGCCGGTTTTATCCGATAATCTTGAAATAACATAGGCACCCGGTATGGCAATCAACTGTATAATTAAGATGGAAGCAATCAGGTTGGTATCCGGAATAGCCAGTTCACCTTTGCCATACAGTGCCGCAGACAGCATAACTGTTTGAACGGCCATATTAAAAAAGAAAAAAGAAATCAGGAACCGTTTTAGTACGGGAAGATGGTTTAGCTGGCTGATTACTTTTTTTAATTCTTTATAACCGTTTGTAATAAGATGCCCTTCATACGGGTTGCCTGCGGGTACCGATTTTGGAAGACGGCTCAGTGAAAATTGTCCAAACCCCCACCACCAGATGCCTACCAGCAGGAAACCCATCCTAAATTGTATGGTAGTGGTTTCCCCGGCAGTGTCGCTGCCACCACTGATATGTGGGAAAAAAACCAGTAAAAAGCAAATCACCTGCAGTATTACGCTTCCAATATACCCATAAGCAAAACCCTTGGCGCTCACCCTGTCCCTGTCTTCGGGGGCAGCAATTTCGGGCAGAAATGAATTATAGTACACCAGGCTACCCCAAAAACCCACGCACGCAACAATCATACACGATACGCCAAGACCCAGGTTGGAAACGCCCGAATGTATTTTCCCATCGCGGGTATCCAGGAAAAAAAGCAGCGCGCAGGCAACACTTCCTATGGTAAGGAAAAAATTCATAAAGCTTTTCTTATTTCCCCTGTAATCTGCTATAGAAGAAAGCAGCGGAGAAATAACTGCAACAACTAAAAATGCAATGGCCAGTGCATAGTTGTACAATGAAGTATTTACAAACTCCCTGCCCAGGAACTTTATATAGCCGGTTCCATTTGCATCTACCCTTGGTTTGGTGATGGCTTCGTAGTAAGCCGGAAAAATAGTAGATGTAATGACAAGGTTGTAAACAGAATTGGCCCAGTCGTACATTGCCCAGCCGGTAATTACTTTTTTGGAAGCAGTTTGCATAGCTGATAATGTGTAAATGTGATAATGTGATGAATGTGTAAATGTGAAAATGAAAAAACGCTCATTTTCTGCACATTGGTAAAGTAAGGCATTCATCACATCTCCACATTCATCACATTTGCCACATTATTTGATGGTGCCATTATAAATAAGTGCCAAAACAATTAGTCCTACAACAATGCGGTAATAACCAAATAATTTAAAACCATGCTTCTGCACATACCCGATAAAGAATTTAATGGCCAGCAGCGCAACAACAAAAGAGACGATGCAGCCAATAAGCAATGTGGTCATATTGTCTTTGACAAATACTTCCGGGTTGGTTTTATGTACATCATACAACGATTTAACTGAGGCGGCCAGCATGGTAGGCACGGCCAGGAAAAATGAAAATTCGGCTGCGGTATTTCTGTCAAGCCGCTGGCTAAGCCCCCCGATAATAGTGGCCGCGCTACGGCTCAGTCCCGGGAATACGATCGACAACACCTGGAAGCATCCAATGATAAATGATTTTTTATAGTTTATCTGCGAATCATCAAATACCACCGGGTTTTTGAAGAAATTGTCAATAAACAACAAAATGATACCGCCCACTATCATTACGCAGGCAATAAAAGTAAGGTTGCTCAATGCATCTTTAATGTGGTGGCCCAGCAGCGCACCAAAAACAATGGCGGGTACCAGGGCAATTACCAGCTTTATGTAAAAACCAATGCGTTTAAAATCCAGGAATTTTTTCCAGTACAGAACAACCACCGATAAAATAGCTGCCAGTTGTATTACTATTTCAAACATTTCACGAAAAGCCGTTTCATTTTCGCCAATCAGGGGGTTGGCGATTTTCATGTGAGCGGTAGAGGAGATGGGCAGAAATTCAGTTAACCCTTCAATAATAGCAATAATAATGGCATGGATGGTACTCATAAATACGGCTTCGGTTTGATTTATTGACGCAACATAAATAAAAATGGCGATGATTGCTCATCGCCGCCGAATATTTATAGACAAATCATTTTATGCGTTGCTTTTTGGCTTTTTGAAAATAGCCACTATTTCCAGGGCAAGGCCAATGATGATTACCAGTGGAGCAATGGTAATACGTGTAGTACTGTACACTTCTTTTTGTTCAAAAACCGCGGGATTGTCGCTTTTACCACCCGCCATCAGCAACATGCCCAGGGCAATGACTGCAATGCCCGCAGCCATCCATATATAATTTTCCCTGGCAAAAAGTGGTGTAGATGCTTTGGTACTGACTTGTTTTTTCTCGCTCATAAATCTGCTATTAAGGCTGCAATATAGGAAAATTTCTACGTGAATCGCCGGGCATGCATCGTGCGTCCATTACTGTGTTTGACCTCAGTTCTCACGTTTGACGCCTGACGTCTCACGATCAATACAGGTCGTCCAGTTTCATTTTCAGGTATTTAATAACACTGCGATGGGTGCTTACAAATGAAATTACTACGCCCAGTAAAATAAGAGAGATAAATAGAACGGCAAGCAGCGTATAATCACGCAAAGCCCTTATTTCAGGCAACCATTTTTCCGCGAAAATGATAACCCCGATAATGACAGCCACTGCAATTATGCCGCTCAATGCGCCATTGATAACGGCGCGGGTATTCATGGGTTTGGCAATAAAACTACGGGTAGCGCCTACCATTTGCATGGTTTTAATAAGAAAACGGTTGCTGAACATGGCCAGTTTAATGGTATTGTCGATTAACACAATCACCAGTATTGAAATAACAACCGCTACCACCAGCAGAATAATGCTGATTTTCCGGATCATATTATTAAGGCTGCTGACCAGCGATTGCGGATACTGTACATCACTAACAGCTATATTCTGTACCAGATCGGCCTGCATTTTTTCCATAGAGTCCGTTACGGCATAATCGCTTCTTACCTTAAAATTAATACTGGCCGGAAGGGGGTTGTTTTGCAAAACACCTACCCAGTCTTTGTTGCCGTCTTCCAGGTATTTTTGCCGGGCATTCTCCTTACTCACATATTCCGAAGATTTAACGTAGGGTCTTGTATTGATGTAATCTACCAGCGCAGTGCTGTCTTTGGCAGATACATTTTCTCTTACATACACCCTTACTTCCACATTTTCTTTAAAATACTGCCCCAGTTTATTGGCATTGATGACCAGCCAGCCCAAAACGCCCAACATAATCAGGATAAGTGATACACCCAAAATAGCCATAAAATAAGAAGGCTGGGAACGTTTGATGGATGATTTGCCAAATTGCACCATAAGTGGGTTGATTTAATAGGATCTGCGCTAATTTTGAAAAGGGCAAAAATAGCGGTTTCTGCAGCACAATTGCTATTTTTGCGGCCTCTTTAACGATGGCGGGCCGCAAATTATTTTGGCCGGGCAGCATGGGTCGGCGAATTATGATTTTTTTAAGTCTTCTGTAACAATTGGACTACAACCCGGCAGCATATTGCCCGCCACCTGCCAGGACCACAGTTTGCCTGATAATTCAGCAAAATCAATTTATAAACCAGCGCCGGACTGCATATAGCAGAACAGTCGCTTAAAGAGCCAGTGATTTTAACAACATAATTAACCGCATACTTAACATATGGAATACAATTTCAGGGATATTGAATCAAAATGGCGCAATGAATGGATGAAGCAGGGTGTTTACAAGGTGAACAATGATTTTTCCAAACCCAAATTTTATGTACTGGATATGTTTCCTTACCCCAGCGGAACGGGCCTGCATGTGGGCCATCCCCTGGGTTATATAGCTTCGGATATTTATGCACGTTATAAAAGGCTGAAAGGATTTAATGTACTGCACCCGATGGGCTATGATAGTTTTGGCCTTCCTGCAGAACAATATGCGCTGGAGACCGGCCAGCACCCCGCGGTAACCACCGAAAAAAATATTACCACCTTTCGCAGTCAGCTGGATAAAATTGGCTTTTGTTTCGACTGGAGCCGGGAGATACGCACCAGCGATCCCAATTATTATAAATGGACACAATGGATATTTCTGCAATTGTTTAAAAGCTGGTATAACCCGGCAACCAATAAAGCAGAAAGCCTGGAAACCCTTATCAGCATTTTTGAGAAAGAAGGAAACAGCGACAGGGTAAAAATTCAAAAAGCTGCTTCGTTTTCGCCTGCAGAATGGAAAGCGCTTGATGATGCCCGCAAACAGGAGATCCTAATGGATTACCGGCTGGCCTTCTCCTCATTTGGCGAAGTAAACTGGTGCGAGGCACTGGGCACTGTACTGGCCAACGACGAAGTGGTAAACGGTGTTAGTGAGCGCGGCGGCTATCCGGTGGTAAAAAAGAAAATGCGCCAGTGGTATTTGCGCATTACAGCCTATGCAGACAGGTTGCTGGAGGGACTGGAAAAAGTAGAATTTTCAGAATCATTAAAAGAACAACAGCGTAACTGGATTGGAAAAAGCCAGGGCGCCGAAATCAGCTTTGAGCTGAAAACTGCCGCGGATAGCGGATCGGCGCACTCACCACTCACCACTCACCACTCAACCCTCACGGTATACACTACCCGCCCCGACACCATCTTTGGGGTAGACTTTATGGTAATAGCGCCCGAACATGAACTGGTTGCAAAGATTACAACACCCGGGCAGAAAGAAGCCATTGATAAATACCTGGAATATGTAAAAAGCCGCAGCGACCGCGAGCGCATGGCTGAAGTGAAACAAATTACGGGTTGCTTTACCGGCGCCTATGCCATAAACCCTTTTGATGGCAGGGAAATACCTGTGTGGATAGCCGAGTATGTATTGGCGGGTTATGGCACCGGCGCTATTATGGCGGTACCCTGTGGCGACCAGCGCGATTATGATTTCGCCAAACATTTTAATATACCCATTACCAATATTATTGGCGATGCGTTTGACGGAACCACTGCCAACCCTACCAAAGATGCAAAACTGACCAACTCAGGATTTTTAAACGGGATGGTGATGCGTGATGCCGTTGATGTGGTAATCAGTAAACTGGTGGAGATGGGTATTGGCCGCCGGCAGATAAATTATAAAATGCGCGATGCCGGTTTCAGCCGCCAGCGCTACTGGGGCGAGCCATTTCCGATTGTATGGATAGACGATGAGGCATACCCGTTAGATGAAAAAGATTTACCGCTGCAGTTGCCGCATGTAGATAAATATGGTCCCGGCCCAATGGGTGAGGGGCCGCTGGCCAACCTCAGTGCCTGGGTGACTACAAAAGATGGCAGGCGGGAGACTTCTACCATGCCTGGTTATGCCGGCAGCAGTTGGTATTTTCTCCGTTACATGGATCCGCACAATGATAACAATTTTTGTGATCGCAAAGTGAGTGATTACTGGGGACAGGTAGATGTGTATGTTGGCGGAACAGAACATGCGGTGGGTCATTTGCTGTACAGCCGCATGTGGACAAAAGTATTGTTTGATTTGGGCCTGATTGGTTTTGATGAGCCCTATAAAAGATTGGTGAACCAGGGAATGATAACGGGAAGTAGCAGGTTTGCGTTTAGGGTGGTACACCATAATCCGTCTGAAACTTCTGACTATCCGTCGCTTTTGTTCGTCTCTTCCAAATATTATCAACTGTATGAAAAGCATGGATATGTTTCGAAAGAAACGCTTGAGGACTGGCTAAACCTGCGCTTTAACGAACCGTGGAAAGAAATAATCGAAAGGCCCGCTCAGGGAAGTATATCAATAGTACCAATCCATGTCGACGTCAATATTGTCGAAGGAGTAGTATTGGACAAGGAAAAATTTAAGAAGTGGAAGAACGGTGAATTTGCAGATGCAGTTTTTATTCTGGAAGAGGACGATAAATACATCTGCGGGGTTGAAACAGAAAAAATGTCCAAATCAAAATTCAACACGGTAAATCCCGATGACCTGGTTGAAAAATTCGGCGCCGACACTTTCCGCATGTATGAAATGTTCCTTGGCCCGGTAGAAGCCAGCAAACCCTGGGATACCAAGGGCATTGAAGGTGTGCACCGCTTCCTGAAGAAATTATGGCGGCTTTTTTATGACGAAATGAAGGGAAAAGTGTGGAAGGAAGAGAAAGCAACGCCGGAAGAATTAAAAATTCTGCACCGCACCATTAAAAAAGCAGAAGAAGATACAGAGCGCTTTTCATTTAATACGGCTGTTAGCACATTTATGATTTGTGTAAACGAACTAAACGATATCAAATGCCATAAAAAAGAAGTGCTGGAGCAGGTATTGGTTTTATTAACACCCTATGCACCGCATATTGCAGAAGAGCTCTGGCATTTGCTGGGCAATGCAGGCAGTGTGCTGGATGCCCAGTACCCGGTATTTGATGCAAAACATGTTGCCGAATCTGCCAAAGAGTATCCGGTATCTATCAATGGCCGGGTGCGCACCAATATCAGCATTGCGTTAAACATTTCGCAACCAGAGGTGGAACAGATTGTACTGGCCGATGAAACCGTTCAAAAATGGCTGGAAGGCAAACCGCCTAAACGAATTATTTACGTGCCGAATAAGATGGTGAATGTGGTGGTGTAAACTGCGATCAGGTTTCACGCAAAAATTTCACACGAGGTTTCACGCAAAGAAGCAAAGGTATTAAGAAGCAAAGCGGATAGTCTTTTGCTTTGCTTCTTTGCTTTTTAGCATCTTTGCGTGAAATTTTTGCGTGAAAAATTTTATTTTTCTTTTTCCTTCACAAACCTGATTAACGCACTGGTCCCTTCGTCTGCAAATAGCCGGGCTTCGTATTGTTTATGACCCACAATGGCTACCAGGTAAGACGTATTGGGTGGAATAGAGCCAAGGTTTTCTGCTACCAATACCAGTTCGTTGTCGTCCTGCAGATCGGCCGCCAGTATTTTTATCGTTTGCGGTTCGCTGCCCAGCAATATATGTTCACGCACTACATGGCCGTTTAAAAAGATGGCAATTGAATCACCGTCAATGGCGGCATTGTCGTAAAACCTTAACTCAATAACCGGTGCAGTTACAGGTATTACCATTTGTAATTTGTTCTGCCTGCTGGTAAATTTTTCCTGGTTGGTGGTTGATTTTTTTGCAACAATATTTCTGTCGCTTGCTGCCGGTGCTTTTACAACCGGTGCTTCTTTTCTTTTTTCTGCTGTAATGGTTTGCGGCGCGGCCGAAGAGATTATTTTTTCATCGGGGTATACCCTGGGGCCACCCGCCAGCTGTCCAATACTGTCAATAATATTGGGATCATTGGCGCCGGCCACATAGTTGGCAATTACCCAATCCCATTCATCGGGAAAAGCTGTACTGCCTGTTTTCTGTAAATGAATAGTGCCTTTGCTGATATCTTTATTATCCCTTACAGAACTGGTGCCATCCAGCAGCATTTTATCTTCGCCCGGGCAATTAAAATCAGCTACGCTTAAAGATGCTTCAGTGGCGGGGCCATTGTTGCCGCTTATTAATTCATCATCCCACCAGATTACATCATTGGTTTCCGGATCGAAATAGCCCTTGATACTATAACGCCTGAAATTGTTTTTTGAACCGTAATACGAAGTGCCCGTAAGGCTGTCGCCCGATTTAATGATCTTCAGCTCTACACTGGTGGCTTTTATCTTTCCTTTCCATACACCTGTGATTTGCTGTGCGAAGGCAGCGTGGTAAAACACCGTGAGCAATACAGCAATAAGCAGGTGCAGCGTACGATTTGTTTTCAATAGAAGAGGTATTTTAGTACGAAAAACGATTTTACCGCAATTGTATTTTGCTTTATAAATCTTTTAACTTTATACAAAAGAACACCGGCAAAAATAGCCAACTTATTTTTTAGTGATTTGTTATCTGTATCAAAGCTTTTATTATGGCAAAAGCATCATTGGAACTGGTTGCAGCACTAAGGGCAGCTGCAAACAAACTAAAAAACGGCGCCCACTATGCCTGGGGACATCATGGTGCCTGCAATTGCGGCCACCTGCTGCAGGTAATAACACAGTTGGATGAAAAGGAAATTCTTGGTTATGCACATGCCGGCGCGGGTGAGTGGACGGAGATTGCCATGGAATCCTGTTCAATAACAGGTGCGCCCCTTAACTGGCTGTTGTCCAAACTGGAAGCGGCCGGACTTACAGCAACCGATATTCACCATATTGAATACCTGGATGATAAAGCCGTATTGCAGCGTTTGCCGGGCGGTTTCCGCTGGCTGAAAAGAAACCTGCGGCAGGATGTAATTGATTATCTGGAAGCATTTGCCAGTTTGCTGGAAGACAAACTATTGCAGCATATCAACATTCCCAACAGTATTTTTACCGATGGTTCACCGGCCATCCGTCTACAGCCTGTATTTGCATAAGGGTATTGTACCGGTAATATTGTAGAAGTCATTCTTTACCGTTTATCGGCATTTTTTTACATTTTACAGAATAAAATGTACAGTTCACCCAATAATAATTTTTATGCCGGCAGAATACACCAATTTTACATCAACATCTGATTTTAGAGTCAGTTTTCTCATAGCAGTTAGTTTTGGTTATATCCCCTGTATTCTTACAGGGGTTTTTTTATTAAGCCCGGGCAGTAGTGTATACATTTGCATATAACCTTCATCATGCCGCGTATTTGCGGCAACAAACCATACAGCCATGCAATCTTTGCCGGTAACACAATTATTACACAAATATGCAAATACATTTCATCCGGTGGTTGCTTTCTTACCCGGCAAAGATGCGTTGCTGCCAATGGATTTTACTGCAAACAATACAGCACTTACCCCGGAAATTTATAATGATATCAATGCATTTAGCGCATATATAAACCGGTTGCTGCAAAATAATAATTGCAGGTATGGCATTGGCGGTTACGGCGAGCTGCGCGTTATTTACGCAGGCAGCCCTCATTTTGATGCAGACGGTGAGCCAAGAAGACTGCACCTGGGTATTGATATCTGGGGCCCCGCAGGCACACCCGTATATGCTTTTATGGGCGGCAGTATTCACAGTTTTGCATTCAACAACAATAAAGGAGATTATGGTGGAACGCTGATATTATTGCACCAGCTGGATGGGTTTGTATTTCATACTTTATATGGGCATATAAGTGTAAAAGATATTGATAACCTCAGCGCCACGCAATATGTGGTAAGGGGTCAGCAGATTGCTCATTTCGGAGAACCCGGAGAAAATGGGCAATGGCCACCGCATTTGCATTTCCAGGTGATTATAGATATGCAACTGAAACAGGGCGATTATCCCGGTGTATGCAAGTACAGCGAGCAGGGAAAGTATTTACAAAATTGCCCGGATCCTGATCTGATTTTGCAAATGAACAGGTGGCTGAAATAAGCCTGCCTTATTAAAAAATTAATTGTTAATTCGAAGCGTAACATACAATATGCTTTAGAAAAAGGGTAATACGCATATTTATTAATCCGGATAAATAAACCAGTTGCTGATTACATTGCAATTACTGCCCTGGCAATTTCTTCCCATTCCTGTTCTAAAGATGTTGCGGGCATTTTTTTCCCGGCGCGGCTGTACCAGTAACCCGCATTGCCTGCATCACCTTCCTTGCGGTGCAGGTAAGCATGTATCCAGGCAGCGGTTTTGTTTTCTGCATCCTGTATGATGGTATGCGCAGTTTCCCAGTCGCCTTTAGCATCATACCAAAGTGAACGTGCATATGAATTGAGTGCTTCAGGCGGATTTGCGTCAGCTATACTTTTGATGAATTCATTAAAAAGCATAATTTCAATTTATTTTTTTTTGATAACTTTCTAAAGATCGTTGAGGGGTATCCGGGTATAATTGTGTATTTTTTTTTGCTTCATACAACTAAGGCTTTCAACAGGCCGTCTCATTTCCATTCATCTAACACAAAACAACTACAATTATGTCATTTAACCTTCTTAACACAGTAAAAGGTCTTTTTACCAATGACCTTATTTCAAATGCCGCATCCTCACTGGGCGAAAGTGAAGGAGGTATTCAAAAAGCATTAAGCGGCGCTATTCCGTCTATATTAACGGGTCTTCTTGGTAAAGCCGGTAGCCGGGAAGGTGCTGGCGGCATTCTTGACCTGGCCAGGCAGGCAGCAGGAAAAAGTATACTAAATAATCTTAATGGATTTTTTGCCGGTGACAATAGTAACCTGCTTGGCACGGGCGCTGAAATGCTGAAAGCTGTGTTGGGAGATAAAGCGGGTGGGGTAGCAAGCCTGGTTTCAAATTTTGCAGGTGTTAAACATTCTTCTGCTTCTACTATTCTAAGCATGGTTGCGCCCGTTGCATTAAGCGTATTGGGAAAACATACCAATGAGAACAACCTTGATACCGGCGGCTTAATGAGTTTTCTTTCTGATCAAAAGGGCAGCATTATGAATGCATTGCCTGCAGGCTTAAGTACAATCGCCAGCCTGGTTGGTATCGGTGCAACAGGCAATGCGGTATCATCTGCAACTGACAGGGCAACCGAAACCATTCACAAGGCAGCCCACTATGCAGAAGAAGCACCTGCACAAACAGGGGGTGGGCTCAAATTTCTTCTGCCCCTGCTGCTGGCTGTTTTTGCTGTGGCCCTTGGTATCTATTTCTTTAATGGTTGTGGAGGCCAGACGAAAGATATTGCAGCAACTGTTGATACGGCCGCCGAAAAAATTGGCGATAAAACGGATTCAGCCATTACAACAGTAGTAAATACCACCCGCGAATTGTTTAAGGTAAAACTGCCCAACGATACAGTAATAGATGCCTACAAGGGTGGCATTGAAGACAAGCTGGTGGCTTTTCTTAAAACAGACTATAAAAAGCTGGGCGAAGATTCGCTGAAAAAAACCTGGTTTGATTTTGATAACCTGAATTTTGAAACAGGCAGCGCAAAAATAACAGCAGAGAGCCAGGTGCAGGTAAATAACCTTGCAGCTATACTGCATGCATTTCCTGCAGTTACGTTAAAAATAGGTGGCTACACAGACAAAGTAGGGGACGAGGCCGTTAATAAAAAATTGTCTGATGCAAGGGCCAAATCAGTACAGGCAGCTTTGAGCAAGGAAGGTGTTGGAAAACAAATTGCTAGTGCCGAGGGCTACGGTTCTGCGTTTGCGGTATATGCCGCCGATGCACCAGAAACCGACAGGGTAAAAGATCGCCATGTGTCTGTAAGTGTGAGATAATCAATATTAGCCAGACCTTATAAAAGAGAAGGCTGTTTCCGGACAGAAACAGCCTTCTTTATTTTTAAAAAAGACAGCCTGATTTTTAAAAAATGCGGTAGCCTTTGAAATGAATACATTAATATGCTGCACTATTGTATTAATGTGCGGCCACTGCTGCATCGCTATTATAAATGGCTGCAAAGGTTTTTGCAAAATCTGCCAATTTTATTTTTCCTGATACCGGGGTATGATTATTCCAATAATCTTCGCCCATTGCGCCGGTATGAGCAGCGTGGCCCATTTCCGTATAGTTTTTAGCAATCTCTTCTGGCAATCCGGCCTGTATGGCACCCTGCAAAGCCTGCTCATCGGTAAACAATACCCATTTTAAACCCGGTTTATCAATAGCCCCGCCGAATGCAGCAGCAATTTCACCCGTACTTACTTCATCGCTTGCAATATACTGCACACTACGACCTTTAAAATCCAGCTTCAATAAAGCCTGGATAGCAACAGTGGCAATATCACTGGGGTCGACAAGCATAAATTTTTTATCGCTTATATCAAAATTGGCGCCCATTATGCCCAGGTTTTTAATAAGGCCGGTTTGTGCAAACAGGTTATTGTAAAAGTAAGCAGGTCTCAGGTGCCTGATATTTACTCCTGTTAATGTATTCAATGCCTGCTCCACCCTGTACAACCCGCTCACTGGTCCGCAGCCATCGGGCATATGCGCGCCAATGCTGCTTAAGTTAACCACATGCTTTATGTTGTTTGCCTTAATGGCCTCAGCATAATTTTTACCCACCTGGCCTATATAATCTTTCCAGTTGCCCGCACCAAAATTTGGTGGCACCATCGTATACACTGCATCTGCACCCTGGAACGCTTTTGTAAGAAAACCAGGATCTTCTACTGAACCAACCGCCGCTTTGGCGCCCAGTGATTCAATTTCTTTTACGCGGCCAGCCGAACTGGTAATAACGGTTACTTCGTGTCCTGCTTTTACCAGGGCAGTAACAATTGGTTTGCTGATATGGCCCAAAGAGCCTGTAATAGTGTATTTCATTTGCTTTGGTTTTTATTGTTTAAATGTTAAATAACGATGCATGATTTATATTTGTATATACAAATAATATATGAAAAAAAATCAAGCAGGCAGTTTGTCTGAAATTTTGTTCATACTGCTGATGAACCTGGCCGATTCATCTTTGCCGAGCAATGAAATACAGCTTCTCTGAAATTCTTCTCCGCATTCCTGCAAAAGGGTCTTCATTTCTTTGCTTTTGGCCGTTGGGTATACACTGGTTGTTTTGCCCTCGGTATTTCTTATTACCAGTTTTTTTTCTTCCAGTTTTTCTATCAATCGTGTAATAGTGCTGGGTGTAAGGTGCAGCTCCGCGCTCAGGGCACCGGGCTGTGCACCGGGTTCATCCAGTACAATCATTAACAGGTAGGCATGGCTGGGAGAAAGACCTGCTTTCTTCCAGATGCCTGCCGCCAGCTTTTCTGTTTTTCTTGCCAGCGCGTTGCTTGCAAAATATATACACCTTCCATACCTGCTGTCTGAAGCTTTCATCTGTTTATTGGCAACACTTTTTTTGATGGTGTAAAGATAAGCGTTTTTTATTTGTATATACAAATATTGTAAAAAAAATTTCTTCACCCTTCCCCCGGGGGTTTGTTATTTTTACAGTATGGCCAATCCAAACCTTTATACAAACAAGGAATCACTTACCGCGGCAGATAAAGAATTTGAAAACAATATCCGTCCGGCGGCTATTGCAGATTTTGCCGGTCAGCCGCAATTGATTGAAAACCTGCTTGTGTTTATTAAGGCTACCAAAATGCGCGGCGAGGCACTGGACCACGTATTGTTTCATGGCCCGCCGGGCCTGGGCAAGACCACTTTGTCGAGAATTGTAGCCAACGAACTGGGGGTTAACATTAAGGAGACTTCGGGGCCGGTAATAGAAAAACCCGGCGACCTGGCGGGACTGCTGACCAATCTTGAGGCCAATGACGTATTGTTTATAGACGAGATACACCGTTTAAGTACCGTGGTAGAGGAATACCTCTATGCTGCCATGGAAGACTACCGCATTGATATTATGATTGATACCGGCCCCAATGCAAGAAGCATCCAGCTCAATTTAAACCCCTTTACCCTGATTGGTGCCACTACCAGAAGCGGCCTGTTAACAGCACCGCTGCTGTCGAGGTTTGCCATTAAATCAAGACTGGAATACTATAACAGCGATACCCTGCATAAAATAGTGATGCGTTCAGCAGGTATTCTAAAGACGGCCATTACTGCAGATGCAGCCGGTGAAATTGCCCGTCGCAGCCGCGGTACACCCCGCATAGCCAATGGATTGCTGCGCAGGGTAAGGGATTTTGCACAGGTGCTTAATGATGGCAATATTGATATGGGTATTACCAAACATGCTTTAAAGGCCCTGAATGTAGACGAATATGGCCTGGATGATATGGACAACCGTATTCTGCTAACCATTATTGATAAATTTAAGGGCGGCCCGGTGGGTATTACTACCATTGCCACTGCTGTAGGAGAGGAAGCCGGTACGCTGGAAGAAGTATATGAACCATTTTTGATACAGGAAGGTTTTATTAAACGAACCCCACGTGGCAGGGAAGCAACCCATAAGGCCTATGCCCATTTGGGCAAACAATCTTTTGGCAACGAGGGACACGGCCTTCTTTTTTCTGAATAAATAATTGATTTTCCACGTTAGTAAATTTTTTTTCGAAAACGCAGCAATAGCGCAGCGTGAGATTGTTATTGGTCAATTTTAATGACGGAAATCAAGTCGCCATTTTTATTGGCCCGGGAATAAAACGATGGGCCGCGATTTTTTGTAGTGGCGGCTTTTGATTTTATGTAGTTGCTGGTATGACATGATTGTAATTCTGGCTACTACTACTGTAGTGCAATATCAGGAGGATTGTAAGAGGTTCATCATTTACTGTAAAATAAACACTTAAAGGGCAAAAAAAGCAGATTTTAATGTGATTATGTTTTATAATCTCGTTACTTTTAAACTGATAAACAATTTTTCACGAGACATTTTTGCAATGAAAAAGCGGCTCACATTAGTTGGCCGCTTTTCATTTTATACAATGTGAAGATACAGTTTATGCAACGGGGGCTACCAGCCTGAAACCATTTCCGTGAATATTTACAATCTCAATATTGGTATCATCTTTCAGGTACTTTCTCAGTTTGGCAATATATACATCCATACTGCGCCCGTTAAAATAAGTGTCGCTGCCCCATATCTTTTTTAAAGCCTGTTCCCTTGGCAATAAATCATTGATATGTTCGCACAGCATTTTCAGCAATTCATTTTCCTTGGGCGAAAGTGTCTGCATTTTTCCGCCATGACTAAGCTCTCTCAGTTTTGGATTAAAATGATAAGAACTCAGCGTGTATTCCTTGTTTTCCTGTTCACGGTTCAGTTCTTCGTTACGTTTTAAAATAGCTTTTATTTTAAGTAACAATACTTCGCTGTCAAAAGGCTTGGTAATATAATCGTCGGCCCCCAGTTTATACCCTTGTATAATATCCTCCTTCATTGTTTTTGCACTCAAAAAGAAAAGGGGAATATCGGGATCTACATCACGGATTTCTTCGGCCAGTGTAAAACCATCCATATGCGGCATCATAACATCCAGCAGGCACAGATCAAATTTTTCACGCTGAAAAGCTGCAAGACCCAGCCTGCCATCTCTTTCCAGTGTAACATCATAATCATTTAATTCAAGATAGTTTTTCAGCACACTTCCCAGGTTAGGATCATCCTCGCATAATAATAGTTTTGCTTTTGTTTCCATGGTTTAAAAATGTTTAGTAACACAAATAGAATCAAATCATTTGCCGGTACGAAAACCAGCCCTGTAATGTTTTGTTAATAGTGAAGGTAGTTTAAATTTGCATTTCAAATATAAATACAGTTAGCATGGCACTGCATATAACGCCCGACAATAAATTTAAGAAACTGGTGATTATCGGAGATCGCCTTTTAATACGGCCGGCGAAAGCCAATGAACGCACGGAAAGCGGACTGTACCTGCCTCCCGGCGTACAGGAAAAGGAAAAGGTACAACAGGGCTATGTAATTAAAACCGGCCCGGGTTATGCCATACCCATGCAGGTAGAAGATGAGCCCTGGAAAACAGAAGAAGACAAGGTTAAATATATTCCATTGCAGGCCAGGGAAGGAGATTTGGCCATTTTCCTGGTAAATGGCGCCACGGAAATAATCTATGAAAACGAAAAATATTTTATTGTGCCGCAGGGCGCCGTCTTGATGCTGGAAAGAGAAGAAGATTTTTAAACAGCTATTAGCATAAGCTTTTAGCTGTTAGTTTAGTATTGTTTCGAAAATACGGATACCGGGCTACCGGCTAAAAGCTAGTGGCTAAAAGCTAAGGCCATAATATTAGCTAAGGCCTTCTTTACAATCCTTACAAATTCCGTTCACTACTACTTCTACCTGTGTGGCTTCGTACCCGCCGGGCAGTTTTACCTCAGGCACAGTAATATCTTCCAGGCAAATGGTATTACTGCATTTGCTGCAGACAAAATGTACGTGATGGTCGTAATGATGCCCTTCCGTGCAGGCGTCTTTGCACAGCGCATACAGAATAGAGTTATCGGCTGTTGGTATAGTATGAATAATTCCTTTTTCAACAAATGTTTGCAGGGTGCGGTATACCGTAACACGGTCAAAGCTGGCGCCGCTTTTCTTTTCAATATCAGCATGTGCCAGCGCACCGTTTTGTTGCAGAAAAAGCTCCAGTATTTTAGAGCGGCTGTCTGTAACGCTTAACTGATTGCGTTTTAAAAGTTGCTGTATTTGCTGGTTCATTAACATACCTGAAAAAATTTTTACTGGTTCGGATTGTTATTGAAAAGTGAATTTGCAAAGCTGATACCGGCTTTTTCATTCAGCAGTTTGGGAATATCCTTCTCCAGTTCATCCAGTTCCTCTTTTTTTAAGCCATCATATATTTTTCTTACCCGGCCGCTTTTGTCCACCAGTGCAAAAAACTGGGTATGAATAAACTGGTCCTCAATTTTATCATCGCTGTTTTTTGGGTCATCCAGTAAATAACTTACACGCGCGGCACGATAGAGACTGTCTTTCCGGCCGGTAAGGAAAAACCAGTGACCTGCTTTTGCCCCCAGCGAGTCTGCATATCTTTTCATCCGGGCTACTGTATCTGTTTCCGGGTCTACTGTATGCGAAAGTATGGCAAAGTCTTTTTCATTTTTAAATGCCTCATACACGCTTTTCATATTGGTGTTCAGCTTGGGGCAAATACCTTTACAGGTAGTAAAAAAATATTCAGCCACATATACCTTGCCTGTCAGATCTTTTTGCGTAATTACCTGGTTGTCCTGATCTGTAAAAGCGAAAGGCTGTACATAGCTTAAAACCGGCAGTTTTACATCGCCAAAACCGGGTATGGTTAATTTCAAGCCATAGTAAAAACCGGCGAAGAGCAAAACAAAAAAACCTATATAAATAATCGTTTTCTTTTTCATGACCGCGCAAAGTTACACTTTGAAAAGGCAGTTAAAACAAGCTGTTCAGTAACTTCTTTGTGCCGGGCGGGCGATAAAAATTTAAACAAAATTCTTGCAACTTGGTTGCATTTATATGCCTATATTTGCTTTCTTCATGAAAAATAAGATAAACTGGGATGCATTGGGTATAACAACTTCGGTAGCCTGCGCTATACATTGCGCCGTGTTGCCCTTGTTATTAACCAGCCTGCCTGTTTTTGGGTTCGATATTATCCGTAATGATTTTTTTGAGTACAGCATGATTTTGCTGGCCTTTGGCGTTGGTTTATATGCATTAAGCCATGGTTTCAGGAAGCACCACCGGCAGCCCTTACCCCTGGCTATATTTACCGTGGGTATATTATTTTTATTTGCCAAGCAGGTTTGGCATTCGTTGCACATCTGGCTGCTGGTTCCGGCCGTAATTGCCATCATTTCGGCCCATTATCTCAATTTCCGGCTCTCCCGCATGTATCTTAAGACTACTACCGGAGACTGTAACCATTGATTTCCGGCTGGTTATCCATCATTGATCGAATAGTTGTTTTCCAACCACTGACAAAGTAAGGCCTGGAATGCTTTGTGATTATCCAAACCTAATACTAGTATTTTATTGTTATTTTTGTGCATCAAATTGAATTTATGATAAAAACAGGCAGCCCGGTTATAAGCATCTACACCGAAATGACGCCCAACCCGGAAACAATGAAGTTCGTGGCTAATAAACTCCTGTATCCCGGAAAGAGTATTGATTTTCAGGAAATGGAAAGTGCAAAGCCATCGCCCCTGGCTACTGAGTTATTTGGCTTTCCTTTTATAAAAGCTGTATTTATTGCCAGCAATTTTGTTACGCTAACAAAAACACCCGAAACGGAGTGGAGCGATGTAATACCTTCCATCAGACAGTTTTTAAAGGAATACCTGGAAGAAGGCAAGACAATCGTAAACGAAGAGGAAATTGCTGTTATGAAACAGGAAAGCAGCAATACCGTTGCCGCAGATGATGATGACGTGGTAAAGAGGATCAAAGAATTGCTGGAGAATTACGTAAAACCCGCGGTAGAAATGGATGGAGGCGCCATACAGTTTAAAAGTTATGACGATGGTGTTGTAAACCTGATGTTGCAGGGAAGTTGCAGCGGTTGCCCTTCCTCAATGATTACTTTAAAAGCAGGCATAGAAGGTATGATGAAGCGAATGATACCAGAAGTGAAGGAAGTAGTAGCCGAAGCAGAATAAATTATTCTTTTTTTACAGAAAGCCGCAGACGCGCAAGTTGTTACTACAATCTGTGCATCTGCGGCTAATTTTTTTTTGGGAATTTAGTATGTTTCAGCAGCCGGGCCAGTGGCCGGTAGCTTTCGCCACAAATTTTAGGTCTGGTAAAAGAACTGTTCTTTTACAATTTTTCCATCCTTCACTTCATATACGGCCAGCTCTTCCATGGGTACACGGCCCATTCCCTTTAGTGTAATATCCAGCACGGCAGCAACAGCAAAAGTATTGCCTGCAATAATAGGATCACTTACAGTGCTGCTGTGCACGGCTTCTATCATACTTTGAAACTGGTGCCCTTTTTCTATAATGGCATCAAGCCCTTTTACCGTTTGCAATCCCGGCGAATGTTCTGGTTCCAGGCTTACGGCGTCTGCGCTGTATAATTCTTTTTGCGCGGTATCATATTTTCCCTGGCGGCACAACTCTGCCAGGCGGTTGGCAATTTCTTTCACAGTCATAAGTTTTTTTTAGGTAAATAATTGTTTTGTAAAAGGTAATTAAATTTTTGCTTTTACAAATTAATAAACCGTTAACTGATTTGTTTATACTGCAGACGGCTATCTTTGGTGCAATTAAACATAAGAGCTGTTGCAGGACATATTTCATCAATTTACCGAAGGAATAAAAAATACCAGTTGGCTGGAATTCATTGCTGTGGTTGCTGGTATTGCAAGCGTAATTTATTCAAGAAAAGAAAATATACTGGTTTTCCCGGTTGGTCTTATCAGCACGGTTATTTATATCTACCTCTACATTACCCATGGATTGTATGCAGATGCTTCGGTAAATTTTTACTATACAGTGATGAGTGTGATAGGCTGGCTGATGTGGGCAAGAAAAACAGACGGCCATACAGCACTTCTTATTACAAGTTCCAGCAAAAAAGAGTGGTGGCAGGCAGTAGTATTTTTTGCCGTTTGCTGGCTTATCCTGTTTATGGTACTGAAAAATTTTACCGACAGCACGGTGCCACAGGCGGATGCATTTACTTCTGCTGCCGCTTTTACAGGCATGTGGCTAATGAATAAAAAGAAACTGGAAAACTGGGTATGGTGGATTATTACCGACCTTGCTTCTATACCGCTTAATTTTTACAAGCACCTTGTATTTACCAGCTTTCAATATGCCGTATTTCTTGTATTGGCTACCATGGGATACATGACCTGGCGCGAAAAAATACGAACCCAAAATGCGGCAACCTTATGACAGAGGGATTGGTGAATCAATAATTTTTTTGAGAAAACAGCATGAAGAAAATAGTTATCATCGGTCCAGAATCTACCGGCAAAAGTACCCTTTGCGAAAAACTTGCTGCTCACTATCATACAAGCTGGTGCCCGGAGTATGCAAGAGAATACCTGCTGAAGCACGGTACTAATTATACTTATGAAAACCTGCTGGAAATTGCAAAGGGCCAGGTGGCCATGGAAGATAAATATATTCAGCAATTGGGACAGGTCCCATTCGCAGGGACAGCTGGTTCACGGCTTACCACCCACGACTCAGGGCTTCTTTTCATCGATACCGACATGTATGTAATGCAGGTATGGTGCAAATTTGTTTTTGGCAAGGTTCATTCATGGATACTTAACCAGATAATACAAAGAAAATACGATTTGTACCTGTTATGCAATGTAGATCTTCCCTGGGTGAAAGACGAGTTAAGGGAATACCCCGATCTGGCAAGAAGAGAAAAACTATACAATATTTATAAAGAGATAATGCTGCATCAACCAGTTCCATGGGTTGATATCAGCGGTAATTATGAAGAAAGACTTGAAAAGGCAATTACTGCAGTAGATACTTTATAGCTGGCCGGAAGAGCAACTGCTAATACATCATTTGCTTTTATACGCTTCCATTCCTACAATCGGCTCCAGGTCTTCATCGCCCGAAAGATTATTCATCTGCCGCATTATCCACGGATAGCGGGTGGCAACAGGTCTTGATACCGGTCTGATAGTATATTTTTTGGGATTGGGAAGACAGGCTGCAATCATGGCTGCCTCCTGCTGTGACAGCCGGATGGCTGGTTTCTTAAAATTATTCTGGGCTGCCGCTTCAATACCAAATATCCCGTTACCCATTTCCGCTACATTCATATACACTTCCAGTATGCGCTTTTTGCCCCATATTAATTCGATCATAAAAGTAAAATAGGTTTCCAGTGCCTTGCGCCACCAACTGCGGCCCTGCCACAGAAAAACATTTTTTGCGGTTTGCTGACTGATCGTAGAAGCACCGTGCAAAGATTTGCTTTTACTGTTGTGCTTCATGGCTTTTTGAATAGACTTAAAATCGAATCCATTGTGGTCTGCAAATAACTGGTCTTCTGAAGCAATTACCGCCAGCTTGGCGTTTTCAGCCATCTTAGAAGTGGTTACATAGGTTCGTTTCAGTCCATGGCCGGTAACAAGGCTGGCCAGCTGCGTAAGCGTTATGGGTGGATTGATCCACTTCAGCAAAAAAATATAAACAAACTGGGAAATAAATAAAATAAGGAAAACACGTTTTGTAATGCGCCAAACTTTTGCCAGAAAACCATTACCTGTAGTATCCATGCCGGGAAGCCATTTTTTAATGGATATGAAGATATAACATAATAAATATTAACAAAACTAATTGGAATAAATCCGCATTACTATCTGCCGCTGTTAATGGTACTAGAAACCGCGTAAATGTTTTTTTACATCATTCATATGAATGTACTCTACATGGTATTTTTTACTGCGCCTGGAAAGATAATTGATAAGAACACCCGTACCCACGGCACCGGCAGCTATGCCCAGGCTGGTTAAATTTTTAGAACTGGTTACAGACTGGTGCAGGTAAGCCCCATTAATAACATTCAGCAATGCATAGCCGGTACCACCAATAATTAAAAGACGGCCGGGTGTTACTTCCTGCAGCCGCATTCTGTCCGATACATCAACCTTTGCTATTTCTTTATAGTGAAAACCGTTCAGGTACTGGCCCAGGGTATCCAGCACCGGTATACCCCATTGATTAAGTACCTGCCTTACATCGTATTCTTTTATAAAAATGCTGTCGTTACGGATGGCTGTTATTAAACCACTGGCCTGTCTTTTGTCATAAGTTTCAAATGAAATTGGCAGACCCGGAAAAAAAGTTTTTACTGTTCTGTTATTTCGTTTGTTTACGGTAATAAAATCACTGGCCTGCGAAAAGGCTGTTGCAGAAACAGTAAAAAACAAAATAAAGGGTAAAACCTTACACATGGTAAAGTAAATTACTTCAGTTGAAGCGGATAACAGCCGGTTTTTTTGTTAAGAAAAAGTTGTGAAGCGGGCTGAATCATTATGCCCTTAGAATGGGCTTCAATTTATCCAGGTGATAGATGGTCTGGTATAGCAAAAAGCCACCAAATACAATAAGAATGGTGCCCGCTATTTTATTAATCAGGGAAATATTATGAATGGTAAGCTTGGTTCTTAGTTTTTCAGCCAGCAGCACTTTTAGTATGTCTGCACCAATATTAATCAGGATACAGGTAGTAAAAATTACAATGCGCTGCTGTATATCATACTTAATGGAAAAACCCAGTGCATACAAAAACCAGGTGAGCAGCAGCACGGGATTCAGTGTATTAATTAAAAAGCCAGACAGGAATATTTTAGCAGCATCCCTTTTCCTGAAACGAATTTCTTTTCCTTCTGCGTCTGTGCGAAGGGTTACTTTTTTCAGGAATAAATAATAGGCGCCCATTCCCATTAAAAAAGAGCTGCCGGCATAGCCGATGGCTTTCTTATATTCCAGCACATCACTTACCAGTACTGAAAAAACATTGCTGACTATTACCAGTACAATATCACTCAGCCAGACACCTGCCACAAAACTAAAACCTCCTTTTATACCGTTGTTGAGGCTTTGTTTAATAATAGTGAAAATAACAGGCCCTACTGATATAACCAGGAAAAAACCAAGTACACAACCTACTATAAATGCTTCTGCCATTTGTTGTTTTATATTGATCCCTACAAAAAAGGGCCCTCTTTTATATGAAATACAAGAGGGCCCTTTTCACAAATGTATTATAAGGCTCCGTTTAATATAAACTGCTGCCAGTCCTGCAATAGTTTTCCCTTTAGCACCCGCGGAAATTTATGCTGTCCGCCCACTTTTCCCTGCACCTGCATAAATTCCATAAAACTGTTTTCTTTCAGCACAGTAACAAAAATTTCTTTCAGGGCACTTTTCCTTTCCACGGCATAGTCATCGTTTAATTCTTTTAAATGCGCGTCGATTTTTTGTTTTATTGTTTCAGGGTTTACATTGTCATCGCAGGCTATGTACCAGTTGTGTGCAAAAAAATTACCATAAGGCACGCCGGCTACTGTAAACTCGGGAATAGAAATGTTTAAATCTTCACTGGTAAGCTGTACTGCCCTGGTCATGTTTTCTACGCTCAGGTGCTCGCCTACCAGGCTCAGATAATGTTTGGTTCTGCCGGTAATTACTATTTCGCAACGCTCCTTGTCAGTAAAACGAATGGTATCGCCAATTAAATAACGCCATGCACCCGCTGCCGTGCTTAACAGCAATGCATAGTCTTTTCCTTCTTCCACCTCGTGTATCATCAGTGCTTCGGGGTTATCAAGCATATTGCCTTCTCCGTCAAAATTTTCGTCGGTAAAAGGAACAAACTCCAGGAAGATGTGCTCATTGGTTACCAGTTTCATGCCTTTTGCATGCTGCCTGTCCTGGTAAGCAATAAATCCTTCCGATGCCAGGTAGGTTTCAATATAGGTAAGCGGTTTATCCAGTAATTTTTCAAACCCTTTTTTATAAGGCTCGAACGATACGCCACCATGCACAAAAAAAGCAAGATTGGGCCATATATCATGTATGCTGTTAACCTGGTAGCGTTCAATAATTTTTTCCATGCAAAGCTGTATCCACGCAGGCACCCCTACTACAAATCCAATGTCCCAGTTGGGCGCTTCTTCCACAATTTCTTCCAGTTTTTTTGTCCAGTCCTTCTCTTTGGCAATTTTTTTCCCCGGTTTATAGAATGGGGTAAACCAGAAGGGAACTTTTTTGGCAGTAATGCCACTCAGATCGCCGGCATAATAACCACGCCCTTTTTGCAGCGAAGTGCTGCCGCCAATCATGAGCCATCCCTTGCTGACCGATCTAACCGGGATGTCTTCATACGTGCGCAGGCTGATTAATTGTTTAATCATCACCATGCGGTTGCCACGCAATAAATCTTTGGTAATGGGAATATATTTGCTGGATGCTTCAGAAGTGCCTGAACTGAGGGCATAATATTTTATTTTGTCGGGCCAGCATACATCCGGGATGCCCTCCAGTGTTTTGTGCCACCAGTTGGCATAAATTTTATTGTAATTGCTGGCGGGCACCAGTTCCTGGAATTTTTTGCCCACATGCTTGCTGAAAAGGATCTCATCAAAACGGTACTGCTGTCCAAATTCTGTAAACCGGGCTTTCTTTAGTAATTTTTTTAACACCTTAATTTGTTGCCGCCTTGGCGAGTTGGCCGGCAAACGCAATGCTTTTGCTACTGTCTTGGGCAAATGAAGGTGAATAAGCGCCATAGAGCGATAAGCAATGATTGATGAGCCTCAAAATTAAGGATTGCCGGTATAAAAAAGGCAGGTTTGAAAAGTTTTATGGCAGCGGTAAACACCCGTTCCGGTTAATTGCTGAAACCACTCAAATGGGGTATGCAGCAATGATTGTTAATAATATTTTTGTTTGAATGATGGCAAAGTGTACCGGGCAGGTATTGCCCCTGGCAGGAATCGTATAATTACGGGCGGGCCTGTTTTGCAGGGCATATCATGAAGCCCCGGCGAAACGCATTTTTTTACTTTTATTTTAGGCTGATACGGCGTAAAATTTTCTTTTCTAATCCGGTCAATCGTGTAACTTTCCCTCAAATAAAATCATATGGCAGACCAGGCAAAATTTCTTGAAGCAATTAAGAGCGGGTATACATTTAAGGGAGAAGCACCCGCAATTGGTGTGGCCATGCTGGATGGCGAAGTAGTGCCCGGGGCAAATATAGTGCTACCGCTAAAAACGATGAACCGCCATGGTTTAATTGCAGGCGCCACCGGCACAGGCAAAACCAAAACATTGCAGGTAATAAGCGAATGCCTGAGCGATGCCAGTGTGCCTGTTTTGTTGCTCGACATAAAAGGCGATTTGAGCGGTATTGGCGCTGCCGGAACAGTAAATGATAAAATTACAGGCAGGTACCAGAATCTGGGTATGCCGTATAAACCGGCGGCCTACCCGGTGGAGTTTCTGACACTCAGCAACCAGAAAGGAGTTCGGTTAAGGGCCACCGTTAGTGAGTTTGGACCCATTCTGCTAAGTAAAATTCTGGATTTAAATGACACGCAGGAAGGGTTGGTGGCCATGATTTTTAAATATTGCGATGATAGCAAACTGCCGCTGCTGGACCTGAAAGATTTTATCAAGGTATTGCAATACATCAGCAATGAAGGCAAGGACGAAATAGAAAAAACATACGGCAAAATAGCTACTACCAGCACAGGCACCATTTTACGTAAAGTAGTGGAATTGCAGCAGCAGGGTGCGGATGTTTTTTTTGGCGAGAAAAGCTTTGAAGTTGCCGACCTGATGCGTATTGCCGACGATGGCAGGGGCATGATCTCTGTGCTGCGTGTTACGGATCTGCAGGATAAGCCCAAGCTGTTTTCTACATTTATGCTGCAAATGCTGGCAGAATTATATGCCACCTGCCCGGAAGAAGGAGATTTGGACAAGCCCAAATTTGTAATGTTTATTGATGAAGCGCATTTGATCTTCCAGGAAGCCAGCAGTGCATTGTTGCAGCAGATAGAAACCATCGTTAAGCTGATACGATCAAAAGGTATTGGTATTTTCTTTTGTACGCAAAACCCCATGGATGTTCCGGCAAGCGTACTGGCGCAACTGGGTTTAAAAGTGCAGCACGCATTAAGGGCCTTTACGGCAGCCGATAGAAAGGTCATCAAACAAACAGCAGAAAATTACCCGGAAACAACATTTTACAAAACCGAAGACCTGATAACGCAGTTGGGTATTGGCGAAGCATTGATAACGATGCTGAATGAAAAAGGCGTGCCTACACCGCTTGCCCATACCATGTTGCTGGCACCCCGCAGCCGGATGGATATTTTAACGGATGCCGAGATTGACGGTATTGTGGGCAAATCAAAACTTACCGGGAAATACAACCAGGTAATAGATAGTAACAGCGCTTATGAGATACTTACCCAGAAGCTGACAGACGCTGCACAAAAAACAGCCGATGAGGCGCAGGATAAAAAAACTGCAAAGGCGGAGCCAGGTTTTTTTGATAATCCCATTGTAAAACAGGTTGGCCGTACTGCGGCCAGTGTTATTACCCGCAGTCTGCTCGGCGCCCTGGGACTGGGAGGAAGAAGCAGTAAAACCAAAAGCCTGTTTTAATGAGGGTGATCAGTTGACTGGTTGATTAGTTGATTGGTTCAGGTAACGATAATTTATCGTTCATTTGTAAATGCTGAAAGCGCTGCTTATTTTTTATACAATCTTTTCTTAAACAAATAACTGATCAACCAATCAACTAATAAGCTGATCAACTGATCAACCACTCAACCAAACCATCGCAGTTCACTGCTATCTTTTTTTCTGCCTGTAAAAATTCAATCACCTGCCAGAATTGTTCTTTTTGGATGGATTTTACCTGTTGTAATAATACAGTTGTGGCAACAGGTCCGCCGGACAGCGTCTTTTCAATGCGTTGTCTTATATCATCGAAACCGGCAGCCGTTAAGTTTTTTTTCTTTAACTGCAGGCAATTGTCGCAAATGCCGCAGGGTTGCATATTGTTATCGCCAAAATAATTGCCGGTAATAACGCTGCGGCAGTCTTTTGTATTTTCTGTATACTGAATAAAATGTTGCAGTCTTTGCTCATACAACTCTTTTCGTTTCTTATAATTTACCGGGTTAATGGTAAGGTCTTCGCTGCGTACCCTTGCCTGCAATAAATACAATTGCGGGTTTTCCTTTTGCGGTTCATAACGGATAACCTGGAACCGGTGCAGGGTGACCAGCATTTGTTTGATTTGTGTTATGTCCTTTTTCAGCAGGCCGGCCATTTGTTTTTCGTAAACAGCTACGGGCATGTCAAAGATGCCGCCGTAAGACCGGAGTAAAAGTTTAATCAGTGGTTCCAGGGGTTCATTTTCTTTTTCAAACTGGTACAATGTTTCTTTATTGCATACAAACTGAACCCTGGTGGGTGTAAACACCTGCTCGTTAAAGCTCATGAAACCTTCCTGCTCCAGTACTTTCAAAACATTTGTTACTTCATAGGCAGGCAGGTTAAATTTTCTGATGAAATCGCCTGTATCAAAATCAAAATAATTGCCTTCTCCGCTGCCCGCAGGCAATTGCAGGTAGCTGGCCACCGACTGATAAATTTTCCGGATGGTTTCAATATCGGGGAAACGCAATGCCGCCTGTTTATTTAATTCTGTAATCTCATCCGGCTGGTACAGCAGTACAGCATAAGATTTCTTTTGATCCCTGCCTGCGCGTCCGGCTTCCTGGTAATAGTTTTCCAGGCAATCGGGCATATCAAAATGTACCACGGTCCTTACATCGGGTTTGTCTATGCCCATGCCAAATGCGTTGGTACAAACAATGGTGCGTATTTTATTATCAATCCATGCCTCCTGTTTCCTGCTGCGTTCATCTGCAGCTAATCCTGCATGATAAAAATCAGCATCTATATGGAAGGTAGCCAATTGTTCTGCAATGTCCTTGGTGCGGCGCCTGCTCCTGCAATAAACAATACTGCTGCCGTTTACATTGTTTAATATATCAACCAGCTTATTAATTTTTGAATCTTCCCTGAATACGCTGTAGGAAAGATTGGGCCTGGCAAATGACTGACGGAAAATTTGCTGGTGGGTGAACTGCAGTTTTTCGCAAATATCATTTTGCACAGCGGGTGTTGCAGACGCCGTGAGTGCCAGCACCGGTATGCCGGGCAATTCTTCGCGCAGCAGGGCAATGCGCAGGTAGGGCGGCCGGAAATCGTATCCCCATTGTGAAATACAATGCGCTTCATCTACCGCAATCAGGCGAACATTTAATGCGGGCAAATATTCTTTAAAGAGACTGGTCTCTAATCTTTCCGGCGAGACATATAAAAATTTGCAATTGCTTTCGCAGGCGGTTTTCAGAGTATTAATGACTTCAAATCTTTTCATACCCGAAAAAATGGCAAAAGCGGTAATCCCTTTTTTGCGCAGTGTTTCCGTCTGGTCTTTCATTAAAGCTATCAGCGGGCTGATAACAAGACACAATCCATCCATAGCCATGGCGGGCACCTGGTAACAAAGTGATTTGCCTCCACCAGTGGGCATCAGTGCAAGCGTGTCGTTGCCAGCGAGGATAGATTGTATAATTTCTTCCTGCAGGGGCCGGAAAGCATTGAAACCCCAGTATTGTTTGAGGATGGAGGTGAGTGGTGAGTGGTGAGTGGTGAGTGGTAAACTGTCAGACATTAAAACTGGATCATGACCGTGGTGGTCTGTATTAACTGGTTTTATTTTTGATTTTTTCCCTTTATCAAACATTTTCTTGTGCAATCATTTTTGACAACATTTTAAAAGTCTTGATGATTAGTTCTCCTGTATGGACAAGATTCTCTTTGTTAGTGTAGCCTAAGTCTTCAGCGATATCGAAAGCAGCATCAACTTCAATCAATGATCCCCGGGAGATTTCATAAAAACGTTTTCTTTCATTCAAAGAAGTTCTTGAAGAGCCTTCAGCGAGATTCAGGTGTACAGACAACGCAGCTCTTCGAATCTGCTGTGTCAGCGCGAATCTTTCATCATTTGGGAACATCTTTGTCTCTTTATAACAACTCAGTGCAAACGCCCTGGAAACACTAAAAACTTCAAGTTTAGTGTGGCCTAAATGTAAAAACATAATAATAAGGTTTGTCACAATTTAGTAAAATCTGTTTTGATTTAAAACAGTAATCCAACACTCACCATTCACCACTCACCATCACACCACCTTCTTCACAAACAACCTCACTGAATTAAAGGCCAGCACCACATCGCTCAAACCCATAATCAATGCTGCTGCAGCAGGAATGAAAAAACCAAAGGCAGCAAATGGAATGGCAATGATATTGTAAAAGAAAGCCCAGAACAGGTTTTGTTTAATTGTAATCAAAGTGTGTTTTCCCAAACCCAATGCCTCTGGTAATTTTTGCAGTCCCTTGTTCATTAATACCACATCGGCTGTTTGCATGGCCACCTGCGATGCATCGGCCATTGAAATACCAATGGTAGCTTTTGCCAGTGCAGGTGCATCGTTGATGCCATCGCCCACCATGGCCACCGGCGATCGCTGATTAAGCGCAGCTATCGTTGCCACTTTTTGGCCGGGGTCTTGTTCGGCAATTACTTCGTCAATACCAAGGTGGTCGCCCAGTAATTTTGTTTTGGCATATTTGTCGCCGCTGAGCAAATAGGTTTTAATGCCTTTTTGTTTAAAATAGGCTACTACTTCTTTTGCCTCTGGTCTTGGTTCGTCTTCCACATCTATCCAGCCAATCAATGCATTGTTTTTTACAATATAAATATTATGGGTATCGTCTGTTGTAAGATGGGCGGCTATTTTATAAGAACCAGCCATAAAGACTTCATTGTCTTTGCTAACTGCTTTCATGCCCAGTCCCTTTATCTCTTCTATCTTTTGCCAGCGGATTTCCTGTTTGGTCTTCCATGCATTTACTATGCACTGTGCAATGGGGTGATTGGAATATTTTTCGAGTGAAAAGGCAATGCGCTTAAATTCATTTTCATCAGGATAGCCGGCTGCAAGCCACCATTTGCCGATAGAAAACAGGCCGGTTGTTAAAGTGCCTGTTTTATCAAACACGATTTGTTGTATGTTTTTAAATGCTTCCAGGCTTTTGGCATTGCGGAAAAGAATGCCCTGTCTGGCTGCCCGGCCCAGTCCCACAGCAATGGCAGCAGGCGTTGCCAGGCCCATGGCACAGGGGCAGGCAATGACCAGCACAGCAATACTGCGCATTAGGGAAGCTGCAAACTGGTGAAGTATAAAATAATTGATAATAAATGTGAGCAGTGCTATGATTAAAACAACCGGTACAAAAATGGCGCTGATCTTATCGGCCATTCGCTGCACCGGAGGCTTGTCTCCTTGCGCTTTTCTTACCAGGTTAATAATATTGGCCAGTACCGAATGGCTGGCTGCGGCAGTAACCTGTGCCTTAACAGTTCCGTCAATCAGCAAACTGCCGCCTATTAATTTGTCTTTGGCATGTTTGGCAAGCGGAAGGCTTTCTCCCGTAATAATCGCCTCGTTCACACTGCCATCGCCCCATAAAATTTTGCAATCTGCCGGCACCTGTTCGCCCGATTTTATCAATACCAGGTCGCCTTCCTTTAACTGATCATTTGGTAATGGAAAAATGATTTCCTGGTGCTGGTCATCAAAGGCAATCATATTTGCCATTACCCGCTGGTTGCTGACCAGTTGGTTTAATGCCCGCTGGGTAGTGGCTATGGATATATCTTCCAGGTAATTGCCCAGGAAGACCAGTGTTATAATGGTAGCAGCCGTTTCATAAAACAGATAGTCATCGCCCAAATTAAAAACAGTACCTGCCAAACTGTAAATAAATGCAGCGGTAGCGCCAAGGGCTATTAGCACATTCATATTGGGAATACCGTTTACCAGGCCTTTTACAGCACTGCGGCCAAAGAAATTCATGCCCAGCAGATAAACCGGTACGCAGAGTGCCAGTTGCAGCCAGGGGTTCATTAACCAATGTATGTGCACGGGCAACATGTGCAACATTAGCGTCAGCGTAAAAGGCAGACAAATAAGCAGCCAGCGGAGAAATTTATTCATGCTTTTTTTTCCGGAATCAATAACCGCATCGCCTGTCATTACCTTATAGCCCAAATCGCTGATGCCCTTTTTCAGCACATCTTCAGAAACATGACTGCCGTTTTTTTCGAACAATACCTCACCGCTTACAGGGTTCACTTTTACTTCCTGCATGCCCTGCTTTTTCAGGTAGGTAGAAATGGTAAGGGCGCAGTTGGCGCAATCCATACCTTCTACCTTCCAGTTAATTTGTTCCAGTGTTTCATTTTCAGTACTCACCTGACTCCTTTTTTATAGCTGCAAATTTACTGCATCGTGCCCCGGCTGCCTTGCTAAATAAGAAATAATAACTATACATGGTTGCAAATAAGGGCCTCCAGGGGCGGCCCTGGTATTATATCAATGCTATAGCCTGTTCAAAATGGCTGATCTGCCTTTTCCGTACAGCAGCAACTTAATTACATTTGCAGTTAATTGCTAACAATTATGGCAGCATGGAAGTTCACAATGGAAAGCCTGCCCGCAACAGCGGCGGATTTTTGGCAGCAGTTGGGCAACCGGAAAGTATTTGCATTTCACGGCCAGATGGGTGCGGGTAAAACTACTTTTATACATGCGCTTTGCGATTATATGAAGGTGACCAGTACGGTAGGCAGTCCTACATTTTCTATTATTAACGAGTATAGTTATAACGGTGGTACAGTTTATCATGTTGATCTTTACCGTTTACGGGATGAGGAAGAGGCCATTCGTGCAGGTGTTGAAGATTGTTTATACAGTGGTAATACCTGCCTGGTAGAGTGGCCTGAACGCGCTGCTGCTATATTTCCGGCCGGAACGGTACATGTTTACATGGAGGCAGCAGACGATCAAACACGGCTTATGAGGGTAGAAGATAAATAAGTATATTTGGCGGGCGGTAACCAGGCTGCGGAAAAGGGTACAATACCTTCCATTATGCTAAAGCAGCAGCATAATTATTAAAGCGAACAATTTTGCCATATGAGTGAATAATGTTGAATTGTTAGTTAACGTTTATCCGATCACAAAACCATTATAGCCACAACAATCACTTTGCATGTCTCAGCCCAAGCCAATTATCAGCACTTCTTTCAGTTTTGAAACCCTGGAAGAAAAATTAGACATAAAACCCAAAGGCTCTGAACTGGTAATAGGCATTCCCAAAGAAACGGCTTTCCAGGAAAACAGGATTGCACTAACTCCGGATGCAGTAGGTGTACTGGTAAGCAATGGCCATCATGTAATCATTGAACACAATGCCGGTGATGCATCTCATTACCGTGATAAGGATTACTCAGAAGCCGGCGGCAAAATTGTATATGATAAAAATGAAGTATACCGCTCGCCATTACTGGTAAAAAGTGCTCCCGTAATAGAAGAGGACCTGCCTTTTTTACAACCCAACCAGGTTATTATTTCTCCCATTCATTTAAGTGTGCTGAAATCTGAGATACTGGAGAAAATGATGGAGAAAAAAATCACCGCTATTTCATTTGAAAATTTAAAAGATGACAGTGATTCCTATCCCATCGTGCGCAGCATGAGCGAGATTGCCGGCAGCGCGGTGATGCTGATTGCTGGCCAGTATCTTGGTTCTGCCAATCATGGCAAAGGCGTATTGCTGGGTGGAATTTCGGGCATACCGCCTACCAAGGTAATCATTATTGGTGCGGGCATAGTGGGAGAATTTGCTGCCCGGGCCGCCCTGGCGCTGGGCGCTTCGGTAAAAGTATTTGACAACAGTGTTTACCGTTTAAAGCGGCTGCAGAACAATATTGGCCAGCGTATGTGGACCAGCGTTATAGAACCCCGTATCCTTGCCAAACAGCTAAAGACCTGCGAGGTAGCCGTTGGTGCCCTGGGTTCCGACAGTGGCCGTACACCACTGATTGTAACAGAAGAAATGGTAAGCAATATGCGGCCCGGCAGTGTAATCATTGACGTTAGTATAGACCGCGGTGGTTGTTTTGAAACTTCTGAAATTACCACCCATGAACATCCTATTTATATGAAATATGGGGTCATTCACTATTGTGTGCCCAATATACCTTCCGGTTTTGCCCGTACAGCCTCCCAGGCCATCAGTAATGTTTTGATGCCTTTGCTGCTTGAAGCAGGAGATGAGGGCGGGTTTGAAAACCTGATATGGCACCAGGTACACCTGCGCAGCGGCATCTATTTGTTTAAAGGTGCACTTACCAACTTCTACCTCAGCCAGCGCTTCGATCTCAAATACACAGATTTGAATTTACTGATAGCGAGCCAAAGATGATTGCCGATGTATTGATTGCTGGATTTTGAGATCTTTAGTGCACAATCCGGATCATCATATTCAAAACATCCATTGGTATTGGCTAAGGCCCATGCCTGAGCGGACTATTGAATAATCCTGGCTTATGAATATAATCAATGAGAATGGATATCGGTTATTACCTGGGCATTTTTCAAAAAGCAGCAGATCGGCTTGATAAAAGACAGATCATCCAAAGACAAACAGAAGTGGCAACAGGTATTTACCTGGATTCAGTTTTTTTAAAGGTGTATAAATTATCCTGGGCCAATAAAACACCGGATCCACTAACCGCTTCTTCAAGGATTTTCTTCTCTGTGTGGATAAACGACCGCGCAATTAAGGAGAATAAAATATGCTATAATATCCATGCATTTAAACTGAGGCACTTAAACGGGTATTCAATTGCAAGCAGGGAGTTTGCCGCTGACTTTAGAAGGGAATTTACGCGCTTTGAAAATCATTGGCCGAATGTGAGCACTGAATTCGGCCCGTTAACACTGATGGAAGGCTGGGTTAAATTTAACGAAACCGCTGCGCAGGATGATATTATGAGGCTTGTGAAAAAATTTTTGAAAATTGCGTATTTGATTGATGAACTGTTGGAGAAAAACAGGAGATAAATGATAGCAGGCGAAAACTATTTCTTGTATTCGATCATATTAATTTTCGCTTCGCAAAAACCATACTCCGCTTCATCATTGCTGCTTACAATTACCAGGCGTTGTTTACAATAGGTGTTTATTAATTGCTGGTACAACGCAATGCCGGTGCTGTCTAAATTGGTGCAGGGTTCATCCAGTAAAATTACCGGCACATCAGAAAAAATAGCCTGTGCCAGTTTTACTCTTTGCTTCATACCGGAAGAATAGTAACGGATTTGCTTATGCGCGGCATTTCCCAGTCCGGTTGCTTCAATAATTTCTTCAACTGACAGCGCGGGTAATAAAGGTTTAAAAGCCTGGTGAAAATGCAGGAACTCTGTTACCGTCATTTCTTCTATCACTTCAAGGTAGGGTGCAGCAATAGAAATGTATTGATAGGTATTTTCTGTGGTGTCTGCTTTAAGATGCCGGTCTGATGTTTTAGGTCCAGGGTCTGCAGGTTCCTTACTCACGTCTGACGCCTGACGCCTCACGCCTGAAGTCTCACGCCTCACGCCCGACGCCGCTCCATTTACGACTACCTTCCCCTCGCTCAAACCTATTGCCCCGCCAATAGATTGCAACAGGGTAGATTTGCCAGAACCGTTGGGCCCAACGATGGCATAGCTGTTAGCGGAAGTAAATGCGTAGTTGAAATGGCGGAATACCCAGTCGCGGTTAAAACGTTTACCTGCGTCAGATAGCGATATCGTCATCGGTACTGCCTTTTGTGTAACGTTTTATAATGCCACGGTTGCTTTCGCGGATAAATGTTACTATCTCATCGCGTTCGTCTGAGGCGGCAAATTCTTCTTCCAGGTATTCAAGTGCCTGGCTGGTATTCATGCCTTTGTTATAGATAATGCGATATATTTCAAGGATGTGATTGATCTTATCAACCGTAAAACCGCGGCGTTTTAAACCAACAGAGTTTACACCGGCATAACTTAACGGCACTCGGCCTGCCTTTATATAAGGTGGAACATCTTTTCCAACCAATGAACCGCCACTTACAAATGCATGCTGTCCAATTTGTACAAACTGGTGCACCGCACACATGCCTCCGAGTATCGCCCAATCGCCCATAATAACATGGCCGGCTACCTGCGTATTGTTGCTCATAATGCAATTGTTGCCAATGATGCAATCGTGCGCAATATGGCTGTAGGCCATAATCAGGCAATTCTTACCTACTTTGGTTACCCAGCTATCTTTGGTGGCGCGGTGTACGGTTACAAATTCGCGGATGGTAGTGTTATCGCCAATTTCTACACGGGTGGTTTCTCCCTCAAATTTTAAATCCTGCGGATCTGCTGCAATGACTGCCCCCGGAAAAATGCGGCAGTTCTTGCCGATTTTAGCCCCTTCCATAATAGTTACGTTGCTTCCAATCCAGGTACCTTCGCCCACTTCCACATTCTGGTGAATAACGGTAAAAGGATCAATTTTTACATTGGTAGCCAGTTTTGCATTGGGATGCACGTAAGTATGAGGGTGAATCATTGTGTTTAAATTCTTAAGAATTGGTTTACTGGCAGCAACAGACTCGTTGCTCCCAACGGGGCTCAGCTTAGCACGATCTGTTTGATGATTGGGTTTCAATTAAACGATTGAGTATGAAAAAATAAGCCCGCTAATATGCAAAAATATTAAAAAGCATGAAAGCAGCTAAAACATTAATTAACGGATGTTAGTAACGTCATACTTCTGCTATCTGTTGCCTAAGGTATACTTCGTTTTTGTTTAATATTTGTTAAGCATGAAAAAAGGCCATTTTCTTACAAATGCGGGTCACCCTCTTTTCACCAATTGTGCCACTAAGTCTGCCTCAGTAGCAATTTTATTACCGATATAAACAGTACCATGCATCTCGCAGATACCTCGTCTTACGGGCGATATCAGCTCCATTTTTAATATCATGGTATCTCCGGGTACTACTTTTTGCTTGAACTTACAATTGTCGATCTTTAAAAAATAGGTATCATAATCGCCGGGAGGCATGGCATTTATGCAAAGAATACCACCTGTTTGCGCCAGCGCCTCCACCTGCAAAACGCCCGGCATGACCGGATTGCCCGGAAAATGGCCCACGAAATGGTGTTCATTCATGGTTACGTTCTTGATGCCTACAATGTGTTTGTCTGTAAGCTCGATAATTTTATCAACCAATAAAAAAGGATAACGATGGGGTAGTTTTTTTTCTATTTGCTGAGAATTATATAGCGGCGGCTGGTTCGGGTTGTATACGGGTATATCCTTAGTGTGCTTGTTCTTTTTAATGTACTGTTTTATTTTTCTGGCAAAATCAACATTGGTAGAATGGCCGGGGCGGTGGGCAATAATATGTCCTTTAATAGGGTAGCCAATCAGGGCCAGATCGCCAATTACATCCAGCAATTTATGGCGGGCCGGTTCATTGGGGTAGCGAAGTTCCAGGTTGTTCAGGTAGCCCTCGCTCTTAACTTCAATTTTTTCCCTGCCAAATACTTTTGCCAGCCGGTCCATTTCCTGCGATGTTACGGGCTTGTCTACCACCACAATGGCATTGTTAATATTACCGCCCTTAATCAGGTTGTGTTCCAGCAGTAATTCCAGCTCATGTAAAAAGCAAAAAGTGCGGCAGGGGGCTATTTCCGTTTTAAAGTCTTGCATGGTTTTCAGACCCGCATGCTGGGTTCCAAGTACAGGACTGTTAAAATCAATCAGCGTAGTAATTTTGTATTCCATGGCTGGCATGGCCACCATTTCTACCCTTTTTACTTCATCGTAATGGGTAATATTGGTATCGATTGTGTACCAGGCTTTGGCGGCATCCTGTTCAACTACCCCCGCATCCTCTATTATTTCTACAAAGGGGGCGGAACTGCCATCAATAATGGGCATTTCGGGGCCGTTTATTTCAATCAGGCAATTGTCTACACCCATACCCACCAGGGCTGCCAGCACATGTTCTACGGTGCTTATTTTTGCCCCGTTATCTTCCAGGGTGGTGCCGCGGGAAACATCGGTTACCAGGTCGCAATCTGCTTTAATAATGGGCTGGCCGGCCATATCGATGCGCTGAAACTGGTATCCAAAGCCGGGATTGGCCGGTTTTAGGGTCATATCTGCATTAATGCCTGTATGCAGGCCTGTTCCTGAAATACTCACTGCCGATCCTAAAGTATGCTGTTTATCCGGGTTGAAATGTTGATCCATGAATCAAAATAGATTTTAATAATGTCCTGATAGCTATGCTGCTCCATTAAAAATTGCGGCAAAGATAATTATTTAGTACTGAGATAATAGTATTTAGTATACAGACCAGGCGAACATAGTATAGAGATGAGAATATTTAACATTCGGGGACAAAACCTTCAATACACCTGATTATTAGCCGCTTAATTGAATACTTAACACTTACAGCTGCAGGTCTACACCTATTGAATACTCAATATTTACATTCCGCGGGTCTGATGTCTAAATACTCAATACTTAATACCTGCACTCCGCGGGTCTAACATCTAAATACCCAATACTAATATCTATTCTTAGTAGCTTTGACAGCCTATGCTTTCGGTACGTCATGAAGTATTTATAGAAGTAGCCATGCAGCTTAGCTTCTCAAGGGCCAGCGAGGTACTTTTTATCAGCCAGCCCGCGATCAGCAAACACATAAAAATCCTGGAAGAAAGTTACAAGACTACTTTGTTTGAGCGGAAGGGAAATAATATTGTGCTGACTGCTGCAGGCAAAATACTATACGACAGGTTGTTACAGGCGAAGCAAATTCAGCAGCAACTGGAATTTGAGATAAGCACGGTACAAAGTAAGTTAAAAGCCAAAGGACAGTTAAAACTGGGGGCCAGTACCACCGTGGCGCTTTACATCATACCAAAAGTATTGTCCGAATTTCACCAGAAATACCCCGATGTTAAAATAAGCCTGCTTAACCGCAATACCGATACCATCATCCAGGCCCTGCTGAATAAGGATATTGACGTGGGCATTGTGGAAGGCAACAAAAAAATAAATTCCATCAGTTACCAGCCTTTTATGACAGATGAGGTGGTAGCTGTATGTTCTGCCAAAAGCCCCATCGCAAAAAAGCAGAGCCTCAGTATTCAGGACCTGCGGTACCTGCCGGTGGCCTTGCGCGAACAGGGCTCTGGTACACTGGCCGCCCTGAAAAGCAGCCTTCAGCGGCACCAGCTTAAATTATCAGAATTAAAAGTAGGAATAAGGCTGGCCGGCACAGAAGCCCTGAAAAATTTTTTAAAAGAAGATAATTGCCTGGGTTTTTTGCCCCGCCGTTCATTATTGAAAGAATTGAGGGATGGCGAATTGGTAGCGGTAAAAATTGATCAGCTGCATATCATCCGCGATTTTTATTTTATCCAGCGTCAGGGAGCAGAAAATGACGGCCTCAGCAAGGCGTTTATCAAATTTGCGAAGATGCATTACATCCGGTAACTATTTTAAATCTTAAATTATATTATTTTGAATTTTCTAATGCATAGTTCAAAACATAAAATACAAAATTCAAAATAACCTTTTCGTTATAACTTCTGGTTATGCATCATAATGTTTTTGTATTGGTTTGGTTATAGAGGTGGTTGTAATTTCGTTGCATGACCGCAATACCTGAAATCTTTTCCTACGCAGCCTATCTTGAGTGCGCCCGCTGTAAAACAACGTATCCTGTTACAGATATTAATACCTATGCTGCCTGCTGCAACCAGCCACTGGTGGTTAAATATGATTATCCTTCCGGATTTTATAAAGAAGATCTCATTTTTCGCGAGAAGAGTATGTGGCGGTATTTTGAAGTATTGCCTGTATTGGAAAGAAAAAATATTGTAACACTGGGTGAGGGTATGACACCCCTGCTGCCGTTGGAAAAATCAGCCGCGCATCATGGTTTTGCAGATGTGCTGATGAAGGACGAATCTTTTAATCCAACAGGTTCTTTTAAGGCGAGGGGGTTAAGCGCAGCCATATCAAAAGCAAAAGAGCTGGGCGTGCAAAGGTGCATTGTACCAACTGCGGGTAATGCAGGCGGGGCGCTTGCTGCATACTGTGCAAAAGCAGGTATTGCCTGTACGGTTGTAATGCCCCGTCATACTCCCAATGTATTTAAACAGGAATGTGAGTTATATGGTGCAGAACTGCTACTGGTAGATGGCTTGATAAGTGATTGTGCAAAAAAAGTAGCGGAATTAAAACAGCGGGGCGATTACTATGATGTGTCAACACTAAAAGAACCTTACCGCCTGGAAGGCAAAAAAACAATGGGTTATGAAATTGCCGAACAACTGAACTGGCAATTGCCGGATGTGATTATTTATCCTGCCGGCGGAGGTACCGGTTTAATTGGTATCTGGAAGGCGTTTAAAGAAATGATTGAAATGGGATGGATAGAGGATGGTCACTTGCCAAAAATGATTGCCGTACAAAGTCTGCAATGTGCGCCGGTGGTAAGGGCATTTTATAATCCCGGTGGATGGAAAGAAGGGTTTACGCCGCAGCCCTCGCTTGCCAATGGCCTGGCGGTTCCCTATCCCTTTGGTATGGATATGATGCAGGATGTATTGCATCAAAGCAATGGTATGGCATACGCGGTAAGTGAAGAAGAGATTATTGCCGGGGTAAAGGAATTTGCAAAAACAGAAGGTATGATATTAGCCCCCGAAGGCGCTGCCGTGTGGAAGGCTTTATTGCATTTGCGCCGCATGAAAGTGATAGATTCGGCGGATAAAATTGTATTGATGAATACGGGAAGCGGGTATAAATACCTGGAAAATATTATCTGAGCATTACTGAGGAGGATATAATCTCTTTGCAACCTTTAAAATGCCAACGGAACCACCTTTGTATAAATGCTTGCCAGACTTTATTCTGCCCAACAAATTACTATTGAATCAATTATTGAATTGATAAGTGTAAAAATGGTTCTTTCCCACTTGCTGAACTTTTATAACCCTTCCTTTTGCGTCTGTAATGGCTGTGAAATTGGCAGTTTGAAGAAGGGGGGACTGATCGGCCCAGGTAATTGAACTTGACAAATTTTGAGAAACAAAGTCCTCATCTGTTATCTCGCTTAGCAATTCCCCCAGGCTTTCGGCCATAGTTTTATCGTAACAGGGATTTAAATTGCTATTATATGTAAAAATATGTTGGCTGAAATAGTTTAAACTAGAACCGTAAAAAACAATATTGGCAACATTGTTTGAGGCCGATATAAAAATTGAATCTGTTTCATTTTTCACCAGTCCTGGATTATTCTTAAGAAACTTATCAGCTACAATATAGTTAGTTCCAAAGCCGTAATTGGTAACAACCCAATTACCTGTTGTCCCATTTAATAAGCTGTCTTTTACAATCCTGTTCTTACTATCATAATAAAGTAGATGTTTTACAGATGGATTGCTGGTCCCGGCAGTCATCGAAGATTGTGTATAAGATGATGGAGGTAAACCGTTATCGGAAAATGAAAATGCAAAATCTGCACTATCCAGCAGTTTAATGCGGCTGGTGTCATCATAAGTCCATTGCTGCAATCTGATTAGATACCCGGAGTTATTATAACTAAAAGAATCAATGCGTAGTTTATCGTAATCAAAATCATGGATAGATGTCAGGTGCGGACTTGAAGTAACAACATTGTCATAGGCAAGTTCTTTCTGACAAGAAGTAAAAAGTGTAATTACCAATATTATAAAAAGCAAATTTTTACCGAAAGCTTTGCGCGCTGGTTTCATAGAGGGTTTTAATAGTGAGGCAGCAAATAAACTATTTTTTTTGTGATTATTTCAGAAAAATAGTCATTTTTTGTTTGATAAGATAAATGTGCTGCTGACAGGCTATTTACACTCTCTCCGCCATCAGCTGTTTTACCAATTGCTCCAGTTCCTTTAACCGTTTTTCTATCTCCGGAAGGTTGCGGGTAACCACCTGGCTTCGAAGGGCAGAAGTATAATCAAATGCTGGTGAACCGGTAACCGCACTGTCCTTTGTTTTAATTGACTTACTAACGCCGCTTTGCGCATTTATTTTGCTGCCGTCGGCAATTGAAATATGGCCCACAACGCCTGCCTGGCCGCCAATCATTACGCCATTGCCTATTTTAGTACTGCCGCTGATACCAGCCTGTGCGGCAATTACGCTGCTGTAACCCACTTCTACATTGTGTGCTATTTGTATCAGGTTATCTAGTTTGGCGCCTTTTTTTATGAGCGTAGAACCAATAGTGGCGCGGTCTATAGTAGCATTGGCGCCAATCTCTACCTGGTCTTCAATCACTACATTGCCAATCTGCGGTACTTTTTTAAAGCTGCCATCGGCCTGCGGTGCAAAACCAAACCCGTCGCTGCCAATAACGGTGCCGGCGTGTATGGTAATATTTTTTCCCAACACACAATTGTGGTAAATTTTTACGCCGGCATGCAGAATGGTGTTATCGCCCACCCTTACATTGTCGCCCAGAAAAACATGCGGAAATATTTTTACGTTATTACCCAATACCACATTTTCGCCCAGGTAAGCCAGTGCTGCTATAAATACCTGTTCGCCCAATACGGCCGTTTTTGCTATATAACAAGGTTGCTGTATGCCCACCATTTGCTGAGAAGCAATTTCCTGGTATTTGGCAAGCAGTGTAGCAAAGGCCGAATAGGCATCCGGTACGCGTATCAATGTTGCTTTAACGGGCTGTTTTAATTCCTGGGTTTCGTTAATAATAATAACCGATGCGGCCGTACTGTACAGGTAATCTTCATATTTCGGATTGGCCAAAAAGGCCAGTTGACCAGCTTCCGCTTCTTCAATCTTACCGAAACTTGCAACCTGTACGGCAGCATCTCCCTCTGTCTTTCCATTGATAAGCATTGCTATTTGTGCAGCAGAAAAAGTCATAAATGTGAAGTTAATGTTTTAGCGTCATTAGATGCTGGCTGGTAATTGAATTTCCAATTGCCGGTTTTACGGAGTTTATAAGCTCAGGCTTTGTTCATGGATAGCGTTTCAAAAGTCCCCTCCATCCGTGAATAGCCCGGCTGGTTTGCTCAACAGCGGAACACAATCGACAATTGAAATAAAATCAGTTAACAACCGTAACAACAAATATAAAATTTTTTCATCGGGCGGCTGAGATTGTGTTGTATTAACGCATTGTCAACCTTTGATATGTCTTTGATGGTTCCGTCTTTAAACAGGATATTGATTTCTTCTTCTGTGGGGTCGTAGGTGGTGTTGCTTGCTTCCCCTGTAAATACCAGGTAGGCCGCTTCCGGCATGGTAATCTGCAGTTTGCCGCAAATATTATTCCGCAGGGTTTGTATATATGCGGCATCAAAAGGGTGCTGCTGAAATTTAACTTTTAACAAACGACGTTCTACCAGGCTGCGACATAGAAGCGACAAAATAGGATCGGGATGAAACATCCAGTTTTTTATGGTGGACAGCACATCGTAGTCATCCATCATGCAGAATTTATCCAGGTGTTCACTAATGGCTTCGCTGGCTTCAGGATGCTGCAGAAAAAAATCAAAACCAGGTGTGCTGGCATGTAGTGTTGTGCCACCGGCGATTAGTTCTTTGGCCCTTTCTATAATTTTTACCACCGTTTTTTCTGCACTCACTACCGTTTTGTGCAGGTATACCTGCCAGTACATCAGCCTGCGCGATACAAGAAATTTTTCTATGGTATAAATACCCTTTTCCTCTACCATTAATTCCTGCTTTACCACGGTGAGCATTTTTAGAATGCGATCGTAGCCAATGGCGCCTTCCGATACACCGGAGAAAAAACTGTCGCGGGTAAGATAGTCCATACGGTCTACATCCAGTTGTCCGCTGATAAGCTGGCGCAAAAAAGGTTTGGGGTAATGGCCGGTAAAAATGTCAATGGCGGTTTGCAGCCTGCCATCCAGTTCTGCATTTAGCTGGTGCATAATCAGCAGCGAAAGATCTTCATGGGGTACATTTTTCAGTAGCTGGTATTCCAGCGCGTGTGAGAAAGGGCCATGGCCAATATCATGTAAAAGGATGGCAATTTTTGCGCCCAGTGCTTCTTCTGGTGTTATCTCAATGCCTTTGCTCTTTAGTTCTGCCAGTGCACAGCACATAAGATGGTAGGCTCCCAGCGAATGGTGCAGCCGCGAATGTACGGCACCCGGGTACACCAGCGATGCGAAGGCCATCTGGTGCACACGCCGCAGGCGCTGGTAATAGGGATGTGCAATCACCTGCAGCAACAGGGGATCGTCAATGGTGATAAAGCCGTAAACAGGGTCATTAATTATTTTCCTGGAAGATGAAGCCATTACTGTTGTTTATTTGTTAAATCGCCCGGAACATGCAGCGTGCAAAAGTACAAAGGCTGAATAGATAAATTACATTTGTTTGCGACGCACGGCTGCTGTTAGTTATTAGCTATAAGCTTTTAGCCATTAGCGCCGGCAATTTTTGGTGTTGCTATCAGCTTACAGCTAATAGCTAACAGCTCGAAAAAAGGTACCTTAAATAAAACAAACGCAATTAAAAATAATCAACCACATGGCCGTAGCAACTATACTTTGGGTAGATGATGAAATAGAGAGCCTGCAATCCCAAAAATTATTTTTAGAAAATAAAGGGTATATCGTCCACACACTTACCAATGGTTTTGATGCCATTGATTATGTGAAAGAACACCTGGTAGATGTGGTGTTGCTGGATGAATCGATGCCCGGCATTACGGGGCTGGAAACCATTGCCAAAATAAAAGAAGTAAACCAGCAGGTACCCGTTGTGCTCATCACAAAAAACGAAACGGAAAATATCATGGACGAGGCCATAGGCAGCCAGATAAGCGATTACCTGATTAAGCCTGTAAACCCCAACCAGGTTTGGCTGAGCCTGAAAAAAATACTGGACAATAAAAGGCTGGTGGCAGAAAAGACCACCTCTGCCTACCAGCAGCAATTCCGTCATTTATTTATGGCGCTCAACAGCAACCCCGACTATAATGAATGGATGGATATTTATAAAAAACTGGTATACTGGGAGCTTGAGATGGGCAAGAGCGACAGCCCTGAAATGATGGAAGTGTTTCAATCGCAAAAACAGGAAGCCAATACCGAGTTTTTTAAATTTATATCGAAGAATTACCTGTCGTGGGTAAATCCCAAATCAACAGCGGCGCCGGTGATGAGTCATACTTTGATGCAACAAAAGGTGTTTCCGGCGATAGAAAAGGGCATACCCACTTTTTTTATTTTGATTGATAACCTCAGGTTTGATCAATGGAAAGCCATTCAGCCCATTTTTGCCGAAAGTTTCCGGATTGTGGAAGAAGAAACTTTTTACAGCATACTGCCAACAGCCACCCAATATTGTCGGAACGCTATTTTCGCCGGGTTGATGCCGTTAGATATTGAAAAACAATTCCCCAACCAGTGGAAGAATGATGAAGAAGAAGGCGGTAAAAATTTGTATGAAGAAGACTTTTTACGCGGCCAGCTGAAGCGGCTCAGGAAAGACAATATTAAAACCTCCTACACAAAAATTGTAAACAACCATGCGGGGCAGGAACTGGTAAACAATATCCACAACCTGCTGGGCAACGACCTGAATGTAATTGTGTACAATTTTGTAGACATGCTCAGCCATGCCAGAACAGAAATGGAAGTACTGAAAGAACTGGCGGGCGACGAAGTGAGCTACCGTTCACTAACACGCAGTTGGTTCGAGCATTCGCCCCTGTACCAGGCGTTTAAGAAAATAGCCGACAAAAAAATAAATATAGTGCTGGCCACCGACCATGGCACGGTAAGGGTAAAAACACCCAATAAAGTAATTGGCGATAAACAAACCACCACCAATCTTCGCTATAAACATGGACGAAACCTCAATTATGAACCAAAGGAAGTGCTGGCCTTCCGCGATCCCAAAGAAGCAGGCCTGCCCGTGCCTACCGTAAACTCTTCTTTTATTTTTGCCAAGGAAGACGGTTTTTTGTGTTATCCCAATAATTACAATTATTACGTAAACTATTACCGCAATACGTTTCAGCATGGTGGGGTGAGCCTGGAAGAGATGATTGTGCCGGTGATCAGGATGACGAACCGGTAAGCGTGAGGCGTGAGGCGTGAGGCGTGAGGCGTGAGGCGTGAGCAAATTTTGGGGTAGTAAGTTACAGAAATAATGGCTGACCGATTAAAAAAATCAGCCATCCCCACATCAGCAACAGCCATTCCCGCCTATTGATTCTTTGTGGAAAAACAGTGGCCATATTTGTTATTCATCCAGCCATATACAGATATTTTTGTACCAGATTAAATGGCATTCAGCAATCAAGATTATGAAGTACAATCAGTCTGCACTCGACAAAATAGAAAAGATTCTGGACGAGACCGGTTATGTGGTAAGGTATGAGCGGGGTAATTTTCAAAGCGGGTACTGTATACTGGAAGAGCGAAAAGTGGTGGTGTTAAACAAATTCCTCCAGATGGAGGGCCGGATAAACACCCTGATAGATATTATACCCCAACTGAAAATTGCTCCGGAGCTGCTTACACCCGAAGCAAAAAAAACCTACGAAGAGGTACTGGCAAAATATGAAGAAGAAGAGAAGTAGCTGAGAAATGACAGCTTTTGGCTGCCGGCCGCTAACTTGCATTCATACATTACACAAGCAACGTGCTATATTCTCCACTTACTATAACTTTTCTGGGTACGGGCACAAGCGGTGGCGTACCTATGATAGCCTGTCCCTGCGAGGTTTGTCATTCTGCAAACCCCAGCGACAAAAGGCTTCGCAGCAGCATTCTTGTGCAATCTGCCACCACCACATTGGTAGTTGATACCGGCCCCGATTTCAGGTACCAGATGCTGCGGGCCAATGTTACCCACCTGGACGCCATCCTGTTTACCCATCCCCATAAAGATCATGTAGCCGGACTGGACGATGTAAGGGCGTTTAATTTTTTCTCGGGCCAGCCAATGAATATATATGCCAATGAACTAACACAGGAAGTCATTATCCGCGAATTTCCCTATGCATTTTCAGAAAAAAAATATCCCGGCCTGCCGGAGCTGATCCTGAATTCAATTGATACAGAACCTTTCGTGGTAGGAGATATACTGGTTATACCGGTACTGGTATGGCACCTGAAAATGCCGGTGCTGGCTTTCAGGTTTGGCAGCTTTACCTATATAACCGATGCCAACCGGATAGAAGAAACAGAAAAGGAAAAAATCAGGGGAAGCGAAGTAATGGTGATAAATGCCTTGCGGAAAGATAAGCATGTTTCTCATTTTTCACTGGGTGAGGCAATGGCAATTGCCCGGGAATTGGCGATACCGCAAACCTGGCTTACACATATGAGCCACCAGATGGGTAAGCATGATGAGGTAAACAGTGAACTTCCCAACGGGGTGGCACTGGCGTACGATACATTACAAATAAAAATATAAACATAGCCGGCATAGCTGGTAGCAGAAATAGCTTTAATTTCCACCTGCCTTATTGCTATGTGGAAAAAAATTGTAACCGACTATTTTAGCTTTACAAAAAAAGATCGCATTGGTGTGCTGGTGCTGCTTTCGCTCATTTTTGTGGTAGTGCTGTTGCCTTATCTATGGCCTTCTAAAAAAATGGCACCGGTTTCAAAACAGGAACTGGAAAAAATTCACTCACAGGTTGCGCAATTAAATAAAACAAATGCAGAGGCGCCCGGAGCCGTACAAAAAGATCCGGAGCCGGAAGCGGGCAATTACACCGGTAAAAAAGACTATACCAAAGAAAGGGCTGCGCTTTTTTATTTTGACCCCAATACCCTGGATGCAACAGGGTGGAAACGACTTGGCATGCGCGATAAAACCATTCTTACCATCCAACACTTTCTGGCCCGGGGCGGTAAATTTAAAAAGCCCGGAGACATTGGTAAAATCTACGGATTGCCAAAAGATGATTATGAGCGTTTGCTTCCCTTTGTGCAGATTAAAACTGAAGCCGGCTATCAAACGAAAAATGTTGAAGAGGGAAGGGGCTATATCACTGCCGGTAAGCCTGTTTATCCTGCCAAACATTTTACCAGGCCCGGCATGGTTGATATTAACAGCGCAGATACAACAGCCTTTATTGCCCTGCCGGGTATTGGAAGTAAGCTGGCGGCGCGCATTATTAATTTCAGGAATAAACTAGGGGGCTTTTATGAGGTGGAGCAGGTGGCGGAAACCTATGGGCTGCCCGATTCAACTTTTGTAAGCATTAAATCATTTTTGCAATGCGGGTCTTCTGTCCTGCAGCAAATTGATATCAATAACGCTGATGCCAATACGCTGAAACAGCATCCTTATATCCGCTGGCAATTGGCCAATGCCATAGTGCAATACCGCAGCCAGCATGGTAATTTTAAATCGGTAGACGAGCTTCGGCTGATAACCATTATAACGCCCGATGCACTGAAGAAGATGAGCCCTTACCTGGTAGCAGGACAGCAATAAATAGACACGGGGTTTGATAAACTGCGAAAAGCAGCATACTTGGTGTAATTAAAATTGCAAATAAATACGACAACTATATACCAGTTGGGACAAGGGTTGAATTAAATATTATTTTTTTCCAAAAAATCTTAAATAAATGAAGGGAATTGTAATTAGAAGGAATAAATAAACAAATGCAGCAATTGGATGTTCTTCGTAAAGCTCTTTTGCGCATTTTAATCCAGCGGGGTTAATTAAAAGACAGGCCATCATTATAAAGATTGGCCATGCTCCGTCATAACGACTTCTATCAGAACTCATCAATTCTTCTTTGGCTTATCCTTCCTAGGCCGCACTTTGCCATCTACCGGCATTGGTATTACCCTGGCTTTAATAACAGTGTCAAACGTGCCATTTATAACCAGTTTGGTATCGTATTTCTCTGCGCGGGGCTGCTTTGCTGTTACCATAGAATCAAATTTACAGTTTTTGACTCTTTCACAGAGCAAACCCAGCAACCTCAGGCACTGGCCTTAAACGTAACAATATTCTTTCTGCCTTCCATTTTTATGACTGAATTAAAATTGCAAATAAATACTGCCTAACGCTTGTTAGTGTCAAAAAAATATATTTACTTGCATTCCGCTTTAACGGCCTCTAACCTTGCTTGCTTTTCTTCATCCTTAATTACGATTGCTTGCCCCTTATTTTATGGAATTTCAAACTTCAGAACTCACCCAACAAGTAGCACAAACAGCAAAAGACTTCGCCCGGCAATACATTAAACCCCATGTAATGCGCTGGGACGAAAGCCAGGAGTTTCCCATGTCTGTATTTAAAGAAATGGGCAAACTGGGCCTGATGGGCGTGCTGGTGCCGGAACAATACGGCGGTTCGGGGCTTGGCTATTTTGAATATGTAACCGTTATCCAGGAGATAGCCAAAGTATGCGGTTCCATAGGCCTCAGCCTGGCGGCACACAATTCATTGTGTACCGGCCATATTATGACATTTGCCAGCGAAGAACAAAAGAAAAAATACCTGCCCAAACTGGCAACTGCAGAAATGTTGGGCGCCTGGGGTCTTACCGAACCCAATACCGGTAGTGATGCGGGCAATATGAAATGTGCAGCAGTAAAAGATGGCAACGATTGGATCATCAACGGAACAAAAAGCTGGATAACCCATGGCATTTCCGGCGATGTAGCCGTGCTGATTTGCCGTACCGGCGAACCCAGAACAAGAGATAATGCAACGGCTTTTATTATAGAAAGGGGAACCCCCGGTTTTAGCGGCGGCAAAAAAGAAAACAAACTGGGCATGCGCGCTAGTGAAACAGCCGAAATGATTTTTGACAATTGCCGTATACCCGATAGTTGCCGGATGGGCGAGGTGGGAGATGGGTTTAAGCAGGCTATGAAGGTGCTGGATGGTGGCAGGATATCCATTGCCGCCCTTAGCCTGGGCATCGCCAAAGGAGCTTATGAAGCCGCCCTGCAATATTCAAAAGAAAGAAAACAGTTTGACCAGCCCATTTCAAATTTCCAGGGTATTGCCTTTAAACTGGCAGATATGGCCACCGAAATTATGGCGGCGGAATTGCTGACCATGCAGGCGGCCGATATGAAGAATAAAAAGATGAACATGACCAAGGAAGCTGCTATGGCAAAATATTATGCCAGCGAAGTAGCGGTAAAAACAGCCAACGACGCCGTACAGGTTTTTGGCGGTTATGGGTATACGAAAGATTTCCCCGTAGAAAAATATTACCGCGATGCAAAGCTTTGCACCATTGGCGAAGGCACTTCAGAAATTCAAAAAATTGTAATTGCGCGTGAAGCGCTGAAAGGCTAAACCCACGATTACTTGCTTATATTGTCGCCCGGTACAGCAATGACCGGGCTTTTTTGTGAATAGAAAATTTGAGAGCGAATGATCCGCTACTCCCCGCAAATTGTAATGGTCAAATAATCCCGGAGGGATGGCACTAATATAGAACAAATGCGTACCGTTGCTGGCATGTAAAACCCCGAAGGGGTGACATTATATCTAATGCCACCCCTTCGGGGTTTCGCGAATTAAATAATCAAATTCGTTTTCTATATTAGTGCCATCCCTCCGGGATTGATGAGCAACAGGCGGCTTACCCCAAAAAATCATCCTCTTGTTTCGGGGCATATTTATCAAACACCTTTTCAATAGCGCCGGCAAACAATGGGAACTTATCTTTTGCAAAATTCTTTACAATCTCAATGGATTTTAAGGCCTGCTTTTCCGTTAAACCCTCTGCCATTAGTTTATTAATGAGCTCCTGCATAGTTGTTTTTTTTAACCAGGTTGATTTGGGATGATGAAGTTAAAACAATAAAAAACGCCGGAAAAATTCCGGCGCTAAATAATATCATTTCCTGTGGTCCGGTGTCCGGCCATTTATGATGTTCCGCGTGTTATGCCACTTTCAGCAAACTCATTTTGCTCTTGTCAAATTTCTTCTTCGCATATTCCAGCGTAAGATGAAATGCTTTTTCTTTACCCGATGGCAGTTCAAACATGGCATCGGTTAAAATACTTTCGCAGATGCTGCGCAGTCCGCGGGCGCCCAGTTTAAATTCCATTGCCTTCTCCACCATAAAATCCATTACTTCCAGATCAATGTCCAGCTTGATGCCTTCAATTTCGAACAGCTTCTTGTATTGTTTGATAAGCGAGTTTTTAGGCTCAGTAAGAATAGAACGCAGGGTGTTTGCGTCCAGCGGGTTCAGATAAGTGACTACCGGCAAACGGCCCAGCAGCTCTGGTATTAAACCAAAATGCTTCAGGTCGGGTGCATTAACATACTGCAACAGGTTTTTCTTCATGTTCTCCTGTTGTTCCTTATTTACATTAAATCCAATGGCATTGGTATTTACGCGGCGTGCTATCAGTTTGTCGATACCGTCAAAAGCACCGCCACAAATAAAGAGTATATTCTGTGTATTGATCTTAATGAGTTTCTGTTCCGGGTGTTTACGGCCACCTTGCGGGGGTACCAGCACATCGGTGCCTTCCAGCAGTTTTAACATGCCCTGCTGTACGCCTTCTCCGCTTACATCGCGGGTAATAGACGGGTTATCGCCTTTTCTGGCAATCTTATCAATCTCATCTATGTATACAATACCCCGTTCTGCGGCAGCTACATCATAGTTACATACCTGCAACAAGCGGGTAAGGATGCTTTCCACGTCTTCACCTACATACCCCGCTTCTGTAAACACTGTTGCGTCTACAATGGCAAAGGGCACATTTAATAATTTGGCAATTGTTTTTGCGAGCAGGGTTTTACCGGTACCTGTTTCGCCCACCATAATGATATTGCTCTTTTCAATCTCCACATCATTCTCCGTTACTTTTTGCTGCAGGCGTTTGTAGTGATTGTATACTGCCACCGCCAGCACTTTCTTGGCATCATCCTGCCCAATTACATATTCATCAAGAAACCGCTTTACTTCTATCGGCTTCTTTACGTTCAGCTTAAATTGAGAAGAGCCCGGCGAACTTTCGCTGCGTATCATTAACTCCTGCTCAATAATTTCCTGTGCATGCTCTACGCAGTTTTCGCATATATGCCCTTCCTGGCCGGCAATCAGAATTTTAACTTCGTCACGGCTGCGGCCGCAGAAAGAGCAATGCAATGTGTTTTTTGCCATAATAATCTGGTAAGCTTAATAAATATCAACTGCTGCCCCCATTTTCGGGGGAATTACAAAGATCACAAACTTTTTTAGTTAATCCAATACCTGGCCATTAAAATAAAAACCGCTCCAAAAGCGGTTTTTACAATACTATTCACCGGTTTTAAGCCTGCTGGGCTTATAATTTGGTGATAAGCTCGTCTACAATGCCATATTCTATCGATTCTTTGGCATCCATCCAGTAGTCGCGGTCAAAATCCTTCATGATTTGCTCAAATTTTTTGCCGCAATTTTCCGCCAGTATACGGGCCGAAATCTCCTTGGTTTTTTTGGTTTGCTTCGCCTGTATTTCCAGGTCGGCACTTACCGCCTGGTAATGACCACCAATACTTGGCTGGTGAATCATTACTTCTGCATGGGGATAAATAAAACGTCGGCCCTTTACACCACCGCTCAGCAATATAGAGCCCATAGAAGCTGCCAGACCCATGTTAATTGTGCTGACAGGGCTTTTAAGCATTCTCATGGTATCGTATATTACCATACCACTGGTTACAATACCGCCGGGGCTGTTGATATAAAATTTAATTTCTTCTCCGGGTTTATCCACGTCAAGCAATAACAGTTTTGTTACTACATCTTTGGCAGTCTTGTCGTCCACACCGCCCCACAGGTACACGCTGCGGGTTTCAAAGAAATATTTTTCCATTTTTTTACCCAGCATCATCGTATCCGGCGTTGGCTTTTCTTCTTTTGGCTCTTCTTCCGGTTCTTCATCCATTCTAAATGGTTTCAGTATAGGTCTTTGATGTAAATACATATAATAAGTTTGTTATTGTAAGAATAATTTTTTGTATCAAAAACGGGTGCAGAAAAATTTATTCTGCTTTCTTATCCTTCCTGGGATTGGTTAATAATACTTCGTCTACCAGGCCATATTCTTTGGCTTCAGGGGCGGTTAGCCAATAATCACGTTCACTGTCTTTTTCTATTTGTTTGGATGTTTTGCCTGTATGAAATGCGGTAATTTCATACAATTCCTTTTTCAGCTTTTTAATTTCATTTACGGTTATTTCAATATCGCTGGCCTGACCACCGATGGCGCCACTTGGCTGGTGCATCATAATGCGGCTGTGCTTTAATGCAGTGCGTTTGCCCTTGGTGCCTGCACACATCAGCACCTGGCCCATTGAGGCCGCCATGCCGATACAAATAGTAGATACATCGGGCGTAACATATTGCATGGTATCATACACACCCAGACCGGAGTATACACTGCCGCCCGGGCAGTTAATATACATTTGTATGTCGCGGTTGCGATCGGTACTGTCTAAAAATAATAATTGGGCCGTTACAATATTGGCTACCTCATCATTAATAGGGTAACCCAGAAAAATAATGCGGTCCATCATCAGGCGGCTATAAACATCCATTACAGCCACATTCATGGGTCTTTCTTCAATAATGTTGGGGGTAAGATTGGTAACCTCGTATTTCTGGTAATCATTGAGCGTATGGCTGGAAATACCGCGGTGTTTCACAGCGTATTTTTCGAATTCTTTTCCTAAGTCTATCATGGTTATTCTATTAATTGGTGAGGCAATTTAAGTCATTGTTGTTACCAAATACCATGCAAACCAAAAAATCAGACAAATTGACGGACAGGGCGTTAGGTGTTAGCTATTAGCTGTTGGCGCTTTCGCCTTGTATTAAAAAGCAAATAGCCACCAGTTCCTTGATTCAGTGTCAGAAGAACTAATGGCTAACAGCTTATTGCTAATAGCTAAAATCTTAATGGTGATGATGATGGGCTTCCTGCATTTTCGTAAATTCTTCTGCAGTTATTTCCTTCTCAGTTGGGTTTACCTGTGTTTCGGCCCAGTTAAACACCTTGTCAGTCTGTATGCGGTGATAGCTGTCTTCTACAAATTTTTTATCCTTCATCATGCGGTCTATATAATCGTTTACCCATGGCTGATCTTCGCCCAGGTTGGCCCCACCCATATAGCTGAACAATTGATTCTTTGCAAACTCACGCAGGTCTTCCTGTTTTACTTCAATATTATTGGCTTTCACCAACTGGTCAACAATCAGTGTCCATTTTAATGAATTAACAAACGAAGGATATTCTGTCTCTACCTGTTCGGCGCTTTTTGGTTTTTCGCCGCCATTCTGCATCCAGCGTTTTAGAAAAGATTCGGGGAAATTGATTTGTGTATGATCGAGCAACTGGTGATAAATCTGGTCAGACAACTGGTTACGGCTTTGCTGATCCCAATATTTCTGAATATCTTCTTTAACGGCATTTCTGAAATCGTCTTCTGTAGTGATTTCTTTATTCGGGTACGCCGTTTTATAAAATGCTTCGTCCAGCGCTGCTTTTTCTATCAGTCCTACTTTGGTAATAAGCACGTGAAAATACCTGTCTGCATCATTTTCTTCCAGGCCCAAATCTTTCAGTATAAAATCTCTTTCCTTTTTTTCAAAGGCTGTTGAGGGCTGTATAACAAAACTGTCATCCTTTTTTTTACCCATCAGGCTACTGCGGAAAGCGGCATCAAAATATTTTACCAGTAAGGAATTCTCTTTCTGTATACCGCCTTCAATGGCATTGCCAGCAGCATCGCTTTCTGTAAAAGTTACATTCAGTACGTTCTCGTCGCTGGTTACTGTTTCCGGATCGGTCATTTTACCATTGCGTGTCCGCAAGCGGTCGATTTCTTCGTTAATACTTTCTGTTGTTGGAGTGACCTTGTAACGGGTTAGTGTTGCTGTAGCCAGGTCTGGAATGGTGAATTCGGGTTTCAGTCCCACTTCAAAAGCAAACGCATATTCTGCAGGATTGCTCATATTTAGCTGGCTGGCATCATTTTCCGGAAGGGGAAGCGGCTGCGCAAAGATTTCCAGTTTTTCGTTCACCATATAATCAGACAGGCCTTTTTCCACACTCTTTAAAACTTCGTCTGCAAAAACCGAAGAGCCATACATTTTCTTTACCATCCCGGTTGGTACCATGCCCTTGCGGAAGCCGGGTATATTGGCCGATTTACTGTAAGATTTGATTGCTTTTTCAAAAGAAGGCAGGTAATCATCCTTTGCCACTTTAACAACGATTTTTTCATTCAATAAACCGATGTTTTCCCTGGTAACTGTTGCCATTGTGTTTAGTTGAGTAGTTGAATAGTTGATCGGTTGACTGGCCGGCTAACGCTTGTTTTATCAAGCAACTAATCAACTTCTCAACCAATCAACTGAAAAAGTGCGGATAATAGGGGTCGAACCTACATGCCTTGCGGCGCCAGATCCTAAGTCTGGTGCGTCTGCCAATTTCGCCATATCCGCTTTTCCGAATTTTGGGATGGCAAAAGTAAGCCTTTTGAAGAACAAAAACCATGCTTTTTTCGTAAATTCGTTATCCATGGATACTGTAGCCGCCACGCCTAAATATAACCTCAACGAAGAACAGGAAAAGAAACTCATCTTACGTGAATACCGTGCTTTACTAAGGAGCCTGAAAACTAAATTAAAGCCAGGCGACAAGGAACTTATCCGCCACGCCTTTGAAATGGCAGCTGAGGCGCATAAAACCATGCGCCGGAAAAGCGGGGAACCCTATATACTTCACCCGCTGGCTGTGGCCCAGATATGTGTGGAAGAAATCGGCCTGGGCGTTCGCTCTACTATTTGTGCCTTGTTGCATGATACTGTGGAAGATACGGATATCAGCCTGGAAGATGTGCAGCGCGAATTTGGCCATGAAATAGCAAGAATTGTAGACGGGCTAACCAAAATATCAAACGTCATAGATGTTAACGCTTCACAGCAGGCAGAAAATTTTAAAAAGATATTATTAACACTTACCGATGATCCCCGTGTGATATTGATAAAACTGGCCGACAGGCTGCACAATATGCGCACACTGGAAAGCATGAAACGTGAAAAGCAGTTGAAAATATCTTCGGAAACGGTATATGTGTATGCACCGCTGGCACACCGTATGGGCTTATACAATATTAAAACCGAGCTGGAAGATTTGGCAATGAAGTACCTGGAGCTGGATACCTACAAGGAAATTGCCCGCAAACTGGCTGAAACAAAAAGGGAAAGAACCCGCTACATCAATGAATTTATACGCCCCATAAAAGAAAAACTGGAAAAAGGTAATTATCAATTTGAAATCCAGGGCCGGCCCAAAAGCATTCACTCCATATGGAACAAGATGAAGAAAAAGGGGGTAAGTTTTGAGGAGGTCTATGACTTGTTTGCCATCCGCATTATCCTCGACTCGCCGCAGGAAAAAGAAAAATCAGACTGCTGGAGCGTATATTCTATGATAACTGATGAATACACCCCTTCGCCGGAGCGGTTGCGCGACTGGCTGAGCAATCCTAAAAACAACGGGTATGAGGCCTTGCATACAACGGTAATGGGTCCCCAGGGGAAATGGGTGGAAGTACAGATACGTACCCGGCGCATGAATGAAATTGCAGAGAAAGGCCTGGCGGCGCACTGGAAATACAAGGAAGATACTGCCGATGAAAGCCGTTTTGACAAATGGTTCCAGCAAATACGGGAAGTACTAAATACGCAGGATACTGATTCGGTCGACTTTCTGCAAGATTTTAAAACCTCCTTCCTGGCCGAGGATATTTATGTATACACGCCAAAAGGTGATGTGAAAATGTTGCCGGTTGGATCAACCGCGCTGGACTTTGCCTTCTCTATTCACAGTGCGGTAGGATCTCAGTGTATTGGTGCCAAGGTAAACCACAAATTGGTTCCCATTAGCCATAAACTGCGCAGTGGCGACCAGGTAGAGATTATTACTTCTGCCAAGCAAAAACCTACAGAAGACTGGCTGGGTTTTGTGGTGACGGCCAAGGCAAGGGCAAAAATCAAAGACGCGCTGAAGGAAGTAAAAAGAGGTATTGCAGAAGAGGGTAAATACATATTGCAAAAAAAACTGGAAGGTGTAGGGGCGGCGATGAACCAGCATAATATTGATGAGCTGACCAATTTTTACAAACTCAATTCATCGCTCGACCTGTTTTATGATATCGCGGTAAAATCTATTGATCTGAAAGAGATCAAAGAGTTCAATAAATCGGGCGATAAGCTGGAAATACCCAGACCGGTAAGAACGCCGGTAGAAATAAAAGGTGATGCATCGCTTTCTTCACTCACAAAAAAAGATGCGGAACTGATCATTTTTGGCGAAAGCAGTGATAAGATCATGTACACACTTGCCAATTGCTGCAAGCCAATTCCGGGCGATGATGTATTCGGATTTGTAACCACCGGCAAGGGATTAACGATACACCGTACCAATTGCCCCAATGCCGCCAAATTACTGGCTAATTATGGTCACCGCGTGGTAAAAACAAAATGGGCCAAGAACAAAGAGATTTCATTTCTTACCGGTTTAAAAATTGTTGGGCTGGACGATGTGGGTGTGATTCATAAAATTACCAATCTTATTTCAGGTGAAATGAAAATTAATATCAGTGCGCTAACGGTAGAAGCAAATGAAGGTATTTTTCATGGTAATATTAAAGTATTTGTACACGACAAGGAAGAACTGGAAGAGTTGGTGCAAAGACTGCTTAAATTAAGTGGTATACAATCGGTAGACAGGTATGATACCGAGAAGGAATAATTTATTCGGATTTTGAATGATAAATGTTGAATTATTGGGGGCCAATCCCCCATTTATAATTTTAAATACAAAATTTAAAATTTGTTCAAACAAATCAGTTCATTCAGCTATTTTTGCCACTTCTCAATAACAGTTCAACATTCATTTTTTATGGTAGATGCGATTTTGGGTTTGCAGTGGGGAGATGAAGGAAAAGGAAAGATTGTAGATTATTTTGCTCCGAAATATGATGTTATAGCCCGTTTCCAGGGTGGTCCAAATGCAGGTCATACGCTATATGTTGGCGACAAAAAAGTGGTACTTCACCAAATACCTTCCGGCGTATTTCATGAACAAACCGTTAACCTGATTGGTAATGGGGTGGTACTTGATCCGGTTACCTTAAAAAGGGAGTGCGAAATTGTTGCGTCATTTGGTGTGGATGTAAAGAAAAACCTGTTCATTTCGCAGCGTACCAATATTATAGTGCCTACGCACCGGGCCCTGGATAAAGCTTCTGAACTGGCAAAGGGCAACGATAAGATAGGTTCAACATTAAAAGGCATTGGTCCTGCCTATATGGATAAAACAGGCCGCAATGCACTGCGTGTAGGTGATTTGCTGGACAAGGATTTTAAAAAATCTTATACACAGCTAAAACAAAAACACCTGCAATTACTGGGTAATTTTAATTTCCAGGAAGATATCAGCGGCTGGGAAGAAGAATTTTTTGAAGCGATAGAATTTCTGCAACAGCTTAATATTGTAAACGGGGAATATTTTATCAACGATAAAATAGCAAAAGGTAAAAAAGTGCTGGCGGAAGGCGCACAGGGAAGTATGCTGGATGTTGATTTTGGCACTTTCCCTTTTGTAACTTCATCCAATACAACCAGTTCTGGTATTTGTTCGGGCCTGGGTATTGCACCACAAAAAATACGCGATATCATAGGGGTTACCAAGGCTTATTGCACCCGGGTGGGCAGCGGGCCTTTTCCCACCGAGTTAAATGATGCTACCGGCGAAGAATTGCGTAAGTTGGGGAGTGAATTTGGTGCAACCACCGGCAGGCCCCGCCGTTGCGGATGGATTGACCTGGTAGCGCTGAAATACGCCTGTATGATAAATGGTGTTACAAAAGTAATAATGACGAAAGCCGATATTTTGGATAATTTTAAAGAACTGGAAGTATGTACGGCCTATAATATCGGGGGTAAAGAGTTGCAGGAAGTGCCGTTCCAGATGATGCACAAGAATATAATGCCGGTTTTGAAATCTTTCAGCGGATGGAATTGCAATACCATTGCAGCGAAAACAGTTGCTGAATTGCCTGAGAAAATGAAAACCTACGTAAACTATATAAACCAGTATATTGGCGTAAATGTTTCTCATATTTCAAATGGTCCGGGGCGCGAACAGATAATACATGTTGGATAAAAAAACAAGAAAAAAATATTTAAAAAAATTTGGCGATTTAAAAAGTTCGCCGAAATTTTACACTAATCAAAAATCCTATTAGACCATGGCGAAGTCAAGTAAGGACAAACCGGTAAAAAAAGCTGCACCAAAAGATGCAGATGAAAAGGCGGAAAAAGCATCTCCGAAATCTAAGAAGCAATTGGATGATGATGATGACATCGATGACGATGATGACGATGATCAGCCCAAAGCTTCAAAAGGCAAAGCTTCAAAAAGCAAGAAGGATGATGACGATGACGACGATGATGATGTAGACGTAGAAGATGATTGGGAAAAAGTAGAAGAAGAGGAAGAATGGGATCCTGATTTTGATGAATTTGATATTCCCAAATCCAAGACAAAGAAAACCACCGGCTCAGGTAGCGGTGGCGCAAAAAAAGGCAAAGGCGAAGAAGAGGATTTGGGTGTAGATGATGATTTTAAAGACATGGATCTTTTTAATGACAGCGGCTTTGATGATGAAGATGATGACTATTAAGTTCCTGAGGTAATCTACTATCTTGGACAGTAATTTTATTTCTTTTCCAATAACAGATTTTAAACGTACAAAACAACAGGTGTTGAGTTGGGCAAACCAGTTCAGCACCTGTTGTTTTCTGGACAATCACCAATACCAGTTTAATCATCATACCTATGAATGCATAGCTGGTGCAGGTGCTGCAGATGACGTAGCAGCAAATGCTGGCAACGCATTAAACCAGCTTCAGCAATTTCAACAAAAACACAATGGCTGGCTCTTTGGTCATTTGGGCTACGATTTGAAAAATGAAGTGGAAGAACTTGTTTCCACCCACCCCGATCATATTAATTTCCCGGACCTGTATTTCTTTTCTCCACAAACGGTTTTGTTATTCAACCAGCATGAATTGTTTATTGCAGCAGAAAACACTGCAAGCGCGAACCGGGCTTTTACTGAAATTACCGCCATGCCCGTGCAGGATGAGCCTGCTGAAAAAAATCAGTTGGTCTTTCAGCAACGGTTTTCAAAACAGGCGTATATTGATGTTATTGAAAAATTGCGCGGCCACATTTTGCGCGGTGATTGTTACGAGATTAATTTTTGCCAGGAATTTTTTGCCAATCATGCTGCAATAGATCCGGTATATGTATACCAGCAGCTCAGCAATATTTCTCCCACTCCCTTTGCGGCCTTTTATAAAGTAAGGGATAATTACCTGCTTTGCGCAAGCCCCGAACGTTATCTTAAAAAAGAAGGCAGTACCATTATCTCTCAGCCAATAAAAGGCACCAGCAGCAGAAACGTGGCCGATGCAGGAGCAGACGAGATAAATAAAGAACGATTATACCGAAGTAGTAAGGACCGGGCAGAAAATGTAATGGTGGTAGACCTGGTAAGAAACGACTTATCCCGGCTGTGTATTGAAGGCAGTGTGCAGGTAGACGAACTGTTTGGCATATATTCTTTTCCCCAGGTGCACCAAATGATATCTACCATCAGTGGCACACTACAGCCCAACCTGCTGTTTACCGACATCATAAAAAAAACTTTTCCGATGGGCTCTATGACGGGGGCACCCAAAAAGAAAGTAATGGAGCTGATTGAAAAATATGAAAATGTAAAACGCGGTATATTTTCAGGCGCTGTAGGCTATATACAACCTGGTGGCGATTTTGATTTTAACGTAGTGATACGGAGTATTATGTACAATCAGTATAATCAATATTTATCATACCTGGTTGGATCGGGCATTACCTATTACAGCAACGCATATGATGAATATGAAGAATGTTTGTTAAAAGCCGCGGCAATAAAATCTGTTTTCCTATAGAACGAACATGTTTATAAGGCTTGTTCATCTGGCTTGCCCGGGGACATTGCGGCGTATGTATTTGCGCATAAAAAAAGGACGCACCATCAGAATGGGTGAGTCCTTTTTTTTTGCTTGCCGTTACTTATTTTTTAGCCATCCTGGTTGCCAGTATGGTGCTGTCTTTTGCAGCAGATGGATTGTTATTGCTGGTAGTGCTATTTACGGCACTGTTCAGCAGCAACTGTATAGATTCATTTAAGATCTGGTATTTATTTGCGTTGAACAATTCAAGTTTATCTGCCGGCAATTTTATTTCATAGCTGTTGTTGGCTCCGGCCATTACTTTATCAAAATCCGGGTTGTACCGGTTAAAATCTGCCAGCTCCATCACTATGTTTTTGGCAATAACAGATGAGTAATACTTGCCAGATATCGTTTGTGATTTGGCTTCATCCAGTTCTGCGGCTGTGAGCCGGCGGTTGAAAATATAGGTGCCGTTTACCCCATAGTTTTCATCCGTTTCCTTTTTTGTAAGCGTACACAATCCGCCCTGGCCTTCAAAAATATAATGGGTGCCAATAAATTTTTTTACATGGTTACGGCTTTCTGCGGGCAGGTAGTACTGCAAGTCCCAGAAATTACGGCTGCCACTTTTGCGGATGGCTTTTAAGACATTTCCTGCGCCTCCGTTGTAAGCGGCAATTACCAGCAGCCAGTCGCCGAACTGGTCATATAAATCGTTCAGGTATTTAGCGGCTGCGTGGGTGCTTTTTATGTAGTTGGTGCGCTCGTCTGTTTTGCGGTTTACTTTCAGGCCCAATACCCTTGCGGTGGCTGGCATTAATTGCCACGGACCTACTGCGCCGGCCCAGGAAACAGCGCCGGTATGAAGCCGCGATTCAATAACGGCCAGGTATTTTAGCTCCTTTGGAAGATTGTACGAAACAAGTATGGCGTCCATGACATTAAAGTATGGTTTGCCCCAGGACCGCATATTTTCAAGGTCTTCCGTATTCTTTTCAATATAATCCTGTACAAAACTGATGGCCCTTGGGTTTAAACGCGGCCCACTGTTATTGGCAAAATTGTCGGTATCAAAAAGATCCTTAAATCCTTTCTTTTTGGCAACCACCAGGGGTGCTGTGGCTGTTGCAGTAGCTGCTTTTATACTGTCTTTTGCCGCAGATACGGATTCAATGGCTACAGCCGACGACTCCAGGGACACCGCCGGTTGCGCATTGGCAAACGATAGTAAGATTAGCAAAATGCCAATTAGTGATAAAACATTTTTCATTGTTGTAGTTTACGTTCACAAAATCAATACTGCAGTTGTACAATGATTTGTTTCAGAAGGATACCGGAAAGAAGGGATACAAAAAACGCAAAAAACGCGATAGCGGAACTGGAAAAGTGCAATTATTGAGCCAGTAATTGGTGCGCCAGCTGCAACAAATATAGTTCGGAAAACTGGTTTGTCATAGCCTGCAGGCCAAAAGGCATGCCATTGGAGTGTTTAAAAAGGGGAATGGAAATGGCAGGAATGCCAACAAGATTGGCGTAAACTGTATATATATCAGCCAGATACATGGCGATGGGGTCGTCCATTTTTTCGCCGATTTTGAACGCGGTGGAGGGTACCGTGGGAAGCAGGATAACGTCAAAATCGTTAAAAATCTCCCGGGTTTTATCTAAAAGCTTTTTTCTTACTTTTTGGGCCTGGGTATAATAAGCATCAAAATAACCGGCGCTTAAAACAAAGGTACCCAGCAGAATACGGCGTTTTACTTCCCGCCCAAAGCCTTCTGAGCGGCTTTTTTTGTAAAAATCAGTTAAATCAAGGCCTTCTTTACTGCTGCGGTAGCCAAATCTTACCCCGTCATACCTGGAAAGATTAGAAGATGCTTCGGCTGTAGTGAGCACATAATAGGCAGGGACAATATAGTCTATCAGCCCAAAGTTAACGGGCGCTACCTGGTGGCCCAGGCTGGAAAGGTTGCTAATAAAACCGCTGATGCTGGCTGATATTTCTTTATCAAGCCCGGGATGGTTCAACGCATCCTCAAAATAGCCAATCCGCAGTTTTGTGGGCGTTTCCCGGATGCCATTTACATAGTCGGGCACACTGGCGGTGGCAACAGTGCTGTCAAAATCATCTTTGCCGGAGATTACCTGCAGTACAAGCGCTGCATCGGGTATATTCTTTGAAAAAATACCGATCTGATCAAAAGAAGAACCATAGGCAATAAGCCCGTGCCTGGAGATGCTACCATACGTGGGTTTAAGACCAACAATGCCGCAGAAATCGGCAGGTTGTCTTACAGACCCGCCGGTATCGCTTCCCAGGCTTACCATACAAAGACCGGCCTGTACCGCTACCGCCGAACCACCGGATGAACCGCCCGGTACCAGGTCTTCATTCAGTGCATTGCGTGTGTTACCATAGTAAGAATTTTCATTGCTTGAGCCCATAGCAAATTCATCGCAATTGCAGGCGCCGAGAATAATGGCTTCTTCGTCCAATAATTTTTGTACCGCGGTGGCATTGTAAGTGGCGGTGAAACCCTGTAAGATATGAGAAGCTGCGGTAACCTTATGTCCCTTATAACAGATGACATCTTTAATGCCAACTATTACGCCATGCAGTTTGCCGGTTGGTTTACCGGCTAAACGCCGCTGATCCAATGCCGCAGCTTTTTGCAAAGCCTCTTGTGAAAAGACTTCGGTGAAGGCATTTAATTGTTTGCACGCATCTATACGGTGCAAAAAAAACTCAACAGCTTCCACACAGGTGGTAGTACCATTGAGTAAATTGTTTTGGTATTGTTGTATTGAGTGAAAACTAAACAAAAGAATCCTTAAACTTCGAAAGAGAAATTAGTGAAAAGAAAAAACGCAGGACCGTTACTATACTTTGGTTTCTTTTTCTTTTAAACCTTCTTCAATCTCCTTGGTAACGTTGCTTTTTGCATCGTTAAATTCACGGATACCTTTTCCAAGACCTTTCATTAGTTCAGGAATTTTGCGACCACCGAATAACAACAAAACGATTATCAGGATGATGACAATTTCTTGTGTTCCGAGTACTCCCAACAACACAGGTTTTACATTTGCTTGTAGCATAATAAATAATTGAAGTTCAAAGATAGTAAAGACTGCAAAATGTATGCATATTTTATTTGCGATACATTGTTATTAACGAAAAATAAGCGCGATTATGATTTGACCGGGACCTTCTTAACCGGCGGCTAACAAAAAAGGACGCCTTCGGGGCATCCTTTTTTATATTTTTTACTGATTGTATTATACTTTTTGGGCAACCGCCATTTTCTTTTCCTGTATCCTTGCTCTTTTGCCGCTTCTTTCGCGCAGATAGTACAATTTAGCACGACGTACTTTACCTGTTTTGTTCAGTACAATGGTATCAATATTAGGTGAATAGAGTGGAAATGTTCTTTCTACACCTACGCCATCAGATATCTTGCGAACGGTAAAAGTCTGTGTAAAACTAACACCCTGTCTTTTAATAACGTCTCCACGAAAACCCTGGATACGCTCTTTACCACCTTCAATAATCTTATAGTTAACGGTAATGTTATCGCCAGCTTTAAACTTTGGAAATTCTTTTCCTTTTGTTAACTGCTCGTGTACAAATGCTACGGCGTTCATATCTTTAAATTTATAGGACGGCAAAGGTAGCGTTTTATTTTAATTTTGAATGATAATTTTTGAATTATCTGGCCGAAAAATTCAATTTATCATTCAAAATAATTACCTGGCTACATTTACAGCCCGTTTTTCACGAATTACGGTCACCTTAATCTGTCCGGGATAAGTCATTTCAGTTTGAATTTTCTGGGCTATTTCAAAAGATAGCCGGTCGCTGTCGGCATCGGTTACTTTATCGGCCTCTACAATGACCCTCAGTTCGCGGCCAGCTTGTATGGCATAAGCCTTTTCAACACCGGGGTAAGTAAGTGCCAGGCCCTCCAGTTCCTTAATACGTTGCAGGTATTGCTGCATGATTTCGCGGCGGGCACCCGGGCGGGCGCCGCTAATGGCATCGCAGGCTTGTATGATGGGGGAGATAACATATTGCATCTCCATTTCATCGTGGTGAGCGCCAATGGCATTTACCACCGCCGGATTCTCGCCATATTTTTCTGCAATCTTGGCGCCCAGCAATGCGTGGCTTAATTCGCTCTCCTCGTCGGGCACCTTTCCAATATCGTGTAACAGACCGGCACGTTTAGCCAGTTTTGAATTCATACCCAGCTCGGCCGCCATCGTTGCACATAAATTGGCTACTTCGCGGCTATGCATCAACAGGTTCTGACCATAAGAAGAACGGAACCTCATCTTTCCAACAATACGTACCAGTTCTTTATGTAAACCATGAATACCCAGTTCTATTACTGTACGTTCGCCAATTTCCATTATCTGCTCCTCAATCTGGCGGCGGGTCTTTTCTACTACTTCTTCAATACGTGCCGGATGAATTCGTCCGTCTGCCACCAGGCGTTGCAGGCTCAAACGGGCAATTTCCCGGCGAAGGGGGTCAAAAGAAGAAAGCACAATGGCTTCCGGGGTATCGTCAACAATAAGATCTACACCGGTAGCAGCTTCAATGGCGCGTATGTTACGGCCTTCGCGTCCTATTATCTGACCCTTTATCTCGTCGCTTTCGAGGTTAAAGACGGTGATGGAATTTTCTATGGCCTGTTCCGCCGCCGTACGCTGGATAGACTGAATGATGATTTTGCGGGCTTCTTTATTGGCCTTTTGTTTGGCATCGTCAATAATTTCCTGCTGCAGGCCAAGCGCCCTGGTATGGGCTTCCTGTTTCAGGCTTTCGATCAGCTGGGCTTTGGCATCTTCGGCAGAAAGCTGGGCTACCTTTTCCAGGCGGCGAATATGCTCTTCCTGGTGTTTCTCCAGCTCTGTGCGTTTTACATTAATTACTTCAATCTGCCGGTTCAGGTTTTCCTTTATGGCTTCGTTTTCCTTAATCTGCTTGTCTAAACCGGTTTCCTTTTGCGTAATGCTGATTTCTTTTTGCTTAATCCGGTTCTCTGTTTCGCCGATTTTACGGTTGCGTTCCAGCACTTCCCGGTCATGATCTGATTTTAACTGAACGAATTTTTCTTTGGCTTCCAGCAGTTTCTCTTTCTTTACTGTTTCGGCATTAGCCTGTGCATCTGCGATAATTTTCTGTGCCTGTTGTTCTGCTTCCTGAACTTTATTTTGTGTGTTTTTCGCGAAGACCAGCTTACCCGCTATAAGTCCCGCTATTAGTGCAACAATGCCAATTATAACCTCTATAATGGTAGAATCCATTGAATTTGTTTTTAATACGGTTTACAATCCTGTTATTATTTCTCTCCAATTGCATAAAATGGGTAAAATAAGTAGGTAGTTGGCGAAAATACAAAAGATACCGCATATTATAAGTGTTGAAATTTTCATAAATGACAGGCAGGCATGAAAGGCTTGCTGTAATTTGCCGCCATTAAATAACAGACATGAAAGGGATTATTTTTTTGATAATGGCTTTAGCAGGTGCTCATTCAATAGTTGCCCAGTCCTCCACATTTACACTAACGGGTGACATCAGCAACCTAAAGGCGCCCGTTGAATGGGTGTTTATCAGTTATTCGGCACACAACCAGCACATCACCGACAGTGTGCAGGTAAAACAGGACAGCTATGGTTTCAAAGGAAATATTGATGAACCCATTCAGGCAGAGCTTAGGGTACGTTATAAAACGGGGAGGGTTAATACCGCCAGGATACCGTTTAATTCCAAACGCGACTACGCCATTGTGTTCCTTGAACCCGGCAATATTACAGTGGCTTCTATCGATTCATTTGCCAATGTAGCCGTTACAGGTTCGGCAGCAGACGCTGAGTACCGCAAACTGCAGGAATTGGCAAAGCCGTATGACAACCAACTGGCCGAACTATACCAAAAATCTGCACTGGCCGGAAGAACCATGGACACCGGTTTAATTCGCCAGCTGGAAAAACAGATAGACAGTGTGAATGAGCTGGCCAATGAAAGAATTTATGGTACTTATGTGAAGAACAACCCTGCCTCGCCGATTGCATTGTATGCACTAAAAAACTGGGCCGGGTACGAAATAGATGCCGCAAAAGTAGAACCCGTATTTAAAACGCTGCCGGCGGCTGTACGCAATACCGCCTCGGGAAAAGAAATGGGTGATAAAATAAACACGGCTAAAAAAACAAGCATTGGACAAATAGCCATTGAATTTACACAAAACGATACGCTTGGAAAACCGGTAAAACTAAGTTCATTTCGTGGAAAATACCTGCTGGTAGATTTCTGGGCATCCTGGTGCCGCCCCTGCAGGTTGGAAAATCCCAACCTGGTAGGCGTTTTTAATAAGTACAAAGACAAAGGATTCCAGGTGCTGAGCGTATCGCTGGATAGGCCGGGTACGAAAGACAAGTGGTTAAAGGCCATACACGACGATGGCCTGCATTGGTGGCATGTATCTGATCTGAAATACTGGGATAATGAAGTGGCGCGGCAATATGGCATTGAGGCCATACCGCAAAACCTTTTGCTGGATCCGTCTGGAAAAATTATTGCAAAAAATCTGCGTGGGGAAGATTTAGGCAGGAAATTGGCGGCCATTTATCCCGATTGATACAACCAAAAGCTTTAGCCGGCATTTTTGTTGTACCGTTGTGCCGGCAAATCCTATTTCATAAGCACACCCTTTTTCATTTTATATAAAATCAATATTGTAATTTATTTATGGCAAAGAGAATTTTTTTATCCATTGCAATGATAGCTACAGTTGCTATAGCGGGACATGCCCAAAAGATTGCGGTTACAAAAGGACAGAAGCTGGAAACACTGACCACTACAAAAATGACCATGGAGATGATGGGGCAGAATATAAACAATGAAAGCGGCGCTACCACCGATATTGAAGTAAAGGACGTAAATGCCGAAGGATTTTTATTTAGCAGCATCATTAAACGCATGACAACTAAAGTAAGCGGAATGGGGCAGGATATTAGTTTTGACTCTGATAAAAAAGAAGATATGGACGGCCAGATTGGCCAGGCTGTAAAAGATCAGATAAATGTACACCAGGAAATACAGGTAGATCAAAAAGGAAAGGTAATCAGCACAACCGCCAGCAGCGATAAAAAGACAGGGGGCATGGCTGATATGATGAGTATAACCGGCGACGTAACCAAGGGGCAGCCTTATCCCATACTTATTCAACTGCCGGCTAAAACGGTTAAGCCTGGTGATACATGGGTTGACTCAAGCGGTACCACTGCCACTATCAAAACAGTTACTACGTATACCTTAAAACAAATCAATGCGGATGGGGCTTTGGTCAGTTTCACCGGCACATTGGCAAAAAATGGCACCATTGAACAAAATGGTATGGAAATACAAATGGATATGTCGGGTACCACCAAAGGCGAAGCCGTTTATGAGGCGGGCACGGGCTTGTTGAAAACATCTTCTACCGTTTCTGATATAAAGGGAACGCTGGGTATTATGGGCCAGAATGCACCACTTAGCGCAACTGTTACCGCAAATGTGGTGGCAAAAAAATTATAGGCTAAGAGCAAAAAGAGTGAAAGAGCAAAAAGAGCCGGGACGGCTCAACTAAGAGAGCAAGGACCGCCTCTTTTTTGCTGTTGTTGGCAGGCTCTCTTTTTTCTCTTTTTCTCCTTATCTCTTAGCCCCTTAGCCCTCTTCCAGGCTCTTATCCAGCAATAATTCCAATTTTTCCAGTCTTTCCGTTATTTCATTTACTGCAGGCAGGTTGCTGCCAGACTGTTGGGTGGCATACCACAAAACCACCATACCTATATAATCCTGCATGTCCTTTCCTGCAAACTGGGTTTTAAACTCAATGATTTTATCGTTGATCAGTTTAATGGTTTTGCGCACTATCTCTTCGTCTTTGGGTTCCACCCTTACCCGGTAGGTCCGGTCGCCCAATAAAAGATTTATTGGAATTAATTCATTCATAAATTGTTGGTTTCAAAATGATTTTATATATTTATTCACACTTTATCCACTTTTTTGATTTTGCCAATTCCGTACCGATGAAAAATTTCTCCTACAACCACTAAAATCACTTCTTATGTTCGCCAAAGTTAAGTCCCCTGTTTTTATTGATTCACTGAAATTCGAAGTCTCCTCACCCAAACCTGCTTATCTAAAGGCTGTGCTAAGGGATGATAAGGGGAGTGTCTGCAGCACTTTTGAAACCAACCTGGCCAAGGTAGAAAATGAACTTACCTGGCGCAATTTGAATGACTTACCGTATGGTGTGTATACCATGGAATTGTCGCACGGTAAAGATGAGATGAAGGTACGACTGGTAAAAAGGGTGTAACTATTCACTAAGCAGGCCAATGCACCTGTCTATTTCCTTTACATAGTGATTGATTCTTTTCTCCAGGTCTTTTCTATCTTCCTCATTCAGATTATTGGTAGCTGTTTTAAGAATGGATACTTTCTGTTCCAGTTCGTCTATCTGCCTGTTTCGTTCTGCCTGCAGGTCTTTTATACCGGTTAGTTCTTTTTTCAGCTTTTCATTTTCTTTTTGCACTGCCCGGTATTGTTTCAGCAACTGCTGAAGTTTTTCGTTGATGCGTTGTATGTGTTGTTCTAATGGATTCATTAAAAACACTAATTAACGCGAATGGGAACTCGTTGGCACCTATTCGTGTCTGGTTTATTTTCTTATTTCCGCGCTCAATTCAGTCTCCATTGCCGTCATTATCTTACTCATCATGCCATCAATTTCTTTGTCGGTCAATGTTTTTTCGCCATCCAGAAAAGTAAAACTCACTGCCAGTGACTTTTTATCTTTTCCTAATTTATCACTTTCAAACACATCAAACAACTGAATACCCTGTAATTTGTCAAGTTTTATTTTCTGAATGGTTTTCTCCAGCGTATCATAGGCGGTTGCTTTTGGAACTACCAAAGCAAGATCGCGGTGTACCGGTAATTGTTTGGGCAGTTCAGTCGCCTGTATGTCTGTTCTCTGCGATAATAATTGCAGCACCCGGCTCCAGTTAATATCTGCAAACCATACCGGTTGCTTAATATCAAAAATAGCAAGCGTGTGTTTGTTTACTGCCCCCAGCGTGGCTACCACAGTGCCTTTTACAGTTATTTCCATGTGGTAGTCTAATTTGTTATGATCGGTTTTTGTAAATGAAATGGCAGCCTGACCCAGTAAATTGAACAGTTGTTCAACGGCGCCTTTAACAAAATAGAGATCGCTATCCGCTCCCTTGCCCTTCCAGCCATCTTCTTTTGTCTGCCCCGTTATATACAAACCCAGGTGTTCCTGTTCTTCGTAGGCGCCGGGTCTGCTGCTGCGGTAAGTTTTACCAAAATCAAAAAAACGTATATTATGATTGCGCCGGTTTAAGTTGTGCGCTACCGATTGCAGCCCTGTCTCCAGCATGGAAGGCCGCATAATATTTAGTTCTGCACTAAGACTGTTCAGCATTTTTACGGCAGTTACCAGTTCTTCTTCAGTGTAAAACGCATTGTTGGTAATTGAATTGGTAACAATTTCGTTGAAACCAAGTCCTGCCAGGTAGTTGGCGGCTTTTTCCCGGTAAATTTGTTTATAACCATCTGTATCTACAGACGGCGTTATGGTAATACTGGTGGGTATTTCAATGTTATCGTATCCATCAACACGCATAATCTCTTCCACTACGTCTGCAGGTAAATGAATGTCTGGTTTGTTGTAGGGTGCCGCCAGCCATATTTCATCCATTCCATCCTTTATAATATCAAAGCCAAGGGCAGAGAGTATATCTTTTACTGTATCCTGGTGGTATTTTTTGCCACTGAGTTTTTTAAGGTAATGGTGTTTCAGGTGTATCTGTATTTTTTCCTTTTTATCAGGATATACGTCAATGATGTCAGAACTAATGGATCCGCCTGCCAGTTCCTTTATAAGCAGGGCAGCCCTTTTCAGTACCTGTACGGTATTACTGATATCAGTATTTTTTTCAAAGCGGGTTGCTGCATCAGTACGCAATCCATGGCGGAAAGATGTTTTGCGGATATCGACCGGATTAAACCAGGCGCTTTCCAGGAAAATATTTTTTGTGCTTTCTTTTACACCACTGCTGATGCCGCCAAATACACCGGCAATACACATGGGTTCCTGGCTGTTGCAAATCATCAGGTCTTCTTTGGAAAGTTTTCTTTCCTTGTCATCGAGCGTAATAAACGGCGTGCCTTCGGGTAGATTTTTTACAATTACCTGGTGGCCCTGAACTGCGCCGGCATCAAAAGCATGCAGTGGCTGCCCTGTTTCGTGCAGTATAAAATTGGTGATGTCTACAATATTATTGATGGGCCGCAGGCCAATGGCTTTTAGTTTGTTTTTCAGCCACAGGGGGCTTTCTTTTACGGTAACGCCGCTGATGCTTACACCGCTGTACCGCTGGCAGGCATTCTTATTTTCAATACTAACTGTTATGGGCAGGCTATTATTGTCGGGTTTAAATGCATTGGCTGAAGGCGCTTTTACCCGGCTGTCTTTTTTATCGTGGTGGGTAAGGTAGGCGCAAACATCCCTGGCAACGCCCAGGTGGCTCATGGCATCCATGCGGTTGGGCGTAAGGCCTATCTCATATACCCAGTCTGTGTACGGCTGAAAATAAGTGGCGGCAGGTGTGCCCGGTTTTATATTGGCAGGCAGTACCATAATACCTGCATGGTTTTCGCTGAGCCCTATTTCATCTTCGGCGCAGATCATACCATAACTGTCCTGCCCCCGTATTTTTGCCAGTTTCATGGTCACCGGTTCTCCATTTTTTGGATAGATGGTTGCACCAATGGGTGCTACCACTACTTTTTGTCCCACCGCTACATTGGAAGCGCCGCATACAATTTGCAGTGGCTGCTCCGCGCCTATAGCCACCTTTGTCAGCTTTAATTTATCTGCATTGGGATGCTGGCTGCATTCCAATACTTCGCCCACCACAAGGCCTTTCAGGCCACCTTTTAAGTCTTCATATTGTTCAAGGCTCTCCACTTCAAGACCCAGTGAGGTAAGAATTCTGCTTAGTCTTTCCGGTTCAATGATTGCAGGCAGGTATTCGCTCAACCAGTTATAAGAAATTGTCATACGATTGCTTCAGTTTCAATTTTCGCAAAGATAAACAAGTCAAAAGTTAAAAGGCAAAATTCAAAAAGCAGGTGGAAATTCAATAATTGAAAGTCAAATGAGACAGTGGCCGCGGTTTCAGTTTTGATTTTTGACTTTAAGCACCCCCCCACCATCTCTTTTAAGCCGTAACCTTATACCTTTGCACACATTATGAAAGAGAAAAAGCTGCATCCGGCATCCATTGTTATTTTTGGTGCAAAAGGAGATCTTACCAGGCGTAAACTGATTCCTGCTTTGTATAATTTGTTTTTGAGCAATCACCTGCCAGGCGTGTTTAATATACTTTGTGTTGATTACCTGCCGGTAAAACCAGCGGATTTTAATGCTGATTTGCTTGCCGGCGTCAATTCATTTTCAAGAAATGGCAGGGCCGATGAAACCAACTGGGCCAAATTTGCCGCGCGTCTTCAATACCTGCAGGGCGATTTTATGAACCCCGACACCTATACGGCTTTAAAAAAGCAGCTGGAAATTTTTGAAAATCAGCATCCGCGCCAGGGCACGCGGATATTTTATTATGCAGTAGCGCCGCGGTTTATTGAAATCATTTCTGACGGACTGTACAACAATAAAATCTGCTCCAATAGTAACCTGCACCGTATTGTAATTGAAAAGCCTTTTGGAACCGATCTGGCATCTGCGCAAAATCTTAACCGTTTTTTACAGAAACGGTTCGCAGAGAAACAGCTGTACCGTATAGATCATTACCTGGGCAAGGAAACCGTTCAAAATATACTGGCCTTTCGTTTTGCCAATCATGTATTTGAGCCATTGTGGAACAACCAGTTTATAGATCATGTACAAATAAGCGTGGCAGAGGCAGTAACGGTAGGCGCACGTGGCGGTTACTACGACGGTGCAGGCGCCATCCGCGACATGATACAGAACCACCTGCTGCAATTGCTTTGTGTAATTGCTATGGAATGCCCGGGTAAATATGAGCCGGAGATTATACGCAATGTAAAGGCCAAAGTGTTAAAGGATATCAGAGTATACAAAACGGGCGAAGTGTTTAAAGAGGTAGTGCGCGGACAATATACCGATGGGGCGATAGGCAACCTGCCACAGGTAGCCTACCGCGCGGAAGAACATGTGGCGCCGGAATCGGTTACCGAAACATTTGTTGCCGCCCGGCTGTTTATAAATAACAAACGCTGGAAGGGAGTGCCGTTTTTCCTGCGCACCGGTAAAGCATTGCAACGGCAGGCTTCCGTAATTGTGATACAGTTTAAAGACTCACCCTATAAAATATTCAAAGATGATGTAATGCCCAACCGCCTTATCATTAGTATACAGCCCGAACAGGAGATTAGCCTGCTGTTTGAAAGCAAGATACCGGGGTTGCAAATGAAATTAACACCGGTAGAAATGGATTTTATGTACAAGGATGCCTATACCCAGGATATTCCTGAAGCATACGAAACCCTTTTGCTGGATGTACTGGAAGGCGATGCCACTTTATTTATGCGGGCAGACCAGGTGGAAGCTGCCTGGAAAGTAGTGATGCCCATTATCAACGCCTGGAAAAAGAGCCCTTCCAAACAACTGCGGTTCTACGAACCCGGTAGCTGGGGGCCTGCAGCAGCCAATAAACTGCTTAAGCCGTTTGCAAAGGATTGGGTACTGCTGCCGGGAGAGATGAAAGTGCAGGGTGGCGAAAAAAATGTGAAACAGGCATAATCAAAAAAGCTGTTGGTGACGAAACCACAGCAGCAGCTTTAAACAACGCTCTTACCGCAGCCTGTTTGCTTACGCCCACCTGTTCAATGTTATTGTAAATAGTTTTTAGGCCGTATACATCCCTGCCCGGTTGTTTACAGACTGATCCCTTTTAGCAATTTACCCAGGCCGGTAAAATTGGCTTTTACGTTAAACAGACCAAACACGTTGCCGTTGGCAGGATCGTATTTAATTTCAAGCGGCACCCAAATATCTTCGTATACCCTGATTCTGATGGTGCTATTCATGAAGATTTTATCGCGATCTTCCCCCAGGTATAACCCATTAAAATTGTGATAATAAGCACCGCTTAGTTTCAATTCAAGATAAGATTTGTCATTGTTTTTATCTCTTATAACCCAGTTAACACCCGGTTCAAAGCTGAAAATGACTTTTTTGAGGTTTCTGCCTGTTTGTAAAGTGTCTTTAAGAAAATTACAGGCGGCTTTAATATTAAGTTCAAGATTGTTGGCGCCAGCCTTGGGTTCAAAGATGCCTTTTGACAATTCAGAATTTATGACCAGGTTGGAGAACAGGAACTGGTCTTTGTAAGTAGTATCGCTGAGACCTATTGTCCAGAGTAAATTCTTTTTAATTGAATTCTTAAGGCTATCGAATATTTTGGTGTCATTACTTTTAAGACTTGAGGCAGGGGTATTTTCTATCAGTTGCCTGATTTGCTTTAAGTCTTCCTCTTTTACAATGGAATCGACAATTTTCCTGAAGCCCGCATTTAATTTATTGTAGGGTACATCAATATTAAAAAAGATAGCAATAGAATCCCTGAAATTTGAAAGATGTTGAAAATCGGCGTCCGTTTTCGCGCTTGCATTATATTCATCCTTTGCGTGTTGAACGAGTGCCTTATTTAACTTTGCCCGCTCATCCGCAAACCCATCTATTTTTAATCTTGTGAAAAGTAGTTTTGAAGTGGTTGGATCTCTTTGATCGATAATGGAGTATTTAATTCCGGATGAAAAGCCATTAAAATGGTAAGAAGAATCCAGCCCGATACTAAAACCAAAATTTAACTTTCTCAGAGCCTGGTATTTTGTATAATATTTATCAATATTCAGCTTTGGATTATTTTTTAGCATTACTGCAAACGGGTTGGAATTAAAGTTAAATTCCTTTCTTTTACCGGTAAGATTTTGAAAAGCAAGTTGAAAGAAACTGGTTAAGATGTCTTTGGTATTTCCGCTTGCCAGTGAATCGGCAGTAAAAATGGCACTGGCAGCCGAAGGCGGGTTGTCCTGAGAAATACCTTGTTTTGCTGTCACTATAAAAGCCAGCATACAAATGTATTTTGGTAGTATTTTTTTCATTTCAGAAGTAATTGACTAAATATTATTTAATGAGAAAATTGTCATTGAAATTGCCGGGCGTGAAATTCATTACAGTTGGATTGGCACTAATATCAATGCTGATGGTTGTACTGCCCAGGCTGGTTCCATCAATTTCAATCATATCGCCCTTGCCCAATCCGCTAAAAATTATGGAATCGCTGCTGGTGATTTTTTTTGACTGGCTGTTAAATGTTGCGGTAAGTTCGCTATCTCCTGTGTTGACTTTTGTAAATGTCACTTCAAGCGTAGCCGTTTTTGTAACGGGTGCACCCACCACTCCTCTTGTTGCAGGTTTCGCTTTTTCTGTGCCGGAAGTTTTCGATTGCTTCTTATTTGTTTTTTCTACGCTTTTTATTTCTTTGGCTACCGTTTTATGGAGGGCGGAGTGCAGGCTTTTGCGCTGTTCATCGGTGAGCTTTATTTTTCCAAGGTCAATCACCAGCTGATTTTTTTTTGCCATAATTTGTTTTTTTTGTGCCTACTCTTTGATCCCGTTTTCGGCCATTCGGGTTTGATTGTTGTCTTAAATAAGCTTCCGGTCTTTTGAATGGAAGTTAATACAGCCATCCCTTCTGAAATTGGTATAAGGCGGTCAAAATAAATTTCGGTGAAGGATAGCCGGCAGTCAATCCATAGAGACAGGCTTATTGTTTTTACAGGCGGAGTTGCTTAATTAAAAGCTTGTTCAAAATTGCATCAGGAAAAATTACCCGCCAGGGGGTAAATCACCTATTTTGCACTCGTTTTTTCCGCATTCATAGCCGCATTTTAAGATAAGCATCAGCGTTATATCAAAAATGGGTAAGTGCAACGGATTAAACAATACCACAAACAGGGTATTATTTATCATGAGAGGTTTTTAATACAATGATAGCGGGTTTAAAAAAAAGGCATATCGATCAATGCCGGGCTGCCTTCTATTTGTGGCTCCTGCGGGTATTTTACTTTCCGCAGGCTTTTATTAACGATATCCACCAGCGATTTGAGCGGGGTTGATTTGGCAGTTTTGGCGCCCAGTGCTTTTAACAGAAAATAGGTGAGGGCCCCGTTTGCCCTTTTGTTAAATACGGCATCGGCGCTTTCCTGCGCGCTTTTACAACCACTTATCAGGGCCAGGTTTTTTTCTTTGGCTGTTTTTGCCAGTTCATGCAGGGGTATGGCAGTACGGGCAATGCTCATATTCCTCCAGGCAATATCGGGCGGGGGTATCATGGTTTTTACTTTGAATATGCCCGGGATGGGTTTTTTGATGCCTCTTGACAAATCCTGTGAATGGCAGGAATCGGACACCCAGATAAAATCAACGCCTTTGGGCAGGAGCGCAAAAATTTTAGCGAACTCTTTATCTTTTAATGCTGTGGCATCGGTCCAGTCAAAATCATAAGGGCAGATTACTTCATCCAGGCCATCCAGTTCGCCGCTGCCCGAGCGGGTGGCCATTTGTGCACCATGACCGCTGTAATGAAACAGTAATTGATCGCCGGCTTTGGCGCCGGTTACCAGCCAGTTAAGACGATCCACGATACTGGCCTTGGTGGCCCTGCTATCGGTCAGCAGCCTTACATCGGGTGTATCAAACTGTTTTTGTTTTGTAATAAAATCGGCCATGTCTGTAATGTCGTTGATACAGCCATGCAGCTCGTTGCGGGGATCGGGGTAGTTATTGATACCTACCAGGAGGGCTTTTTTCATAATGACGCAATTTTAAAAATGATTTGATTGGTTAGGAAAAATCATGACTTACGGCTATTGGCTGCGGACTGTTTAGAAATAATTGCAGACCGCATTTATACCGGTTAATCCGGTCGGGCAATCCATTAATGCCACCGTTTATTTTTCTTGTCATTAGAATAAAACTGGTAAGATTGGATCCCGTTTCAATACTAACGGCAATATTGATATTGTCTGCAATGGCATTCAGGTTGCGGCTGCTCCAGAACCAGCCGGCGCTCAGGGCTGCATTTCTAAGTTGTACATCACTGCACACCGTTATATTTTTTCCGCCCAGTAAGCCGGGGTTGCTGATAAGATCAACACCCAGTGCATTGCCCGCTGCTGCATAATTCAAACGGCCGGTTATCTGTATCAGGCCACGCCCCTTAAACCTCACCCCATCGCCAGGCTGGGTATTTCCCAGGCCTTTGCGACCTTCATACGCTTCGCCGCTTGCCAGTTCTTCCGTAAAATACAGGCTACCACTCTCATGCCCTGCCTGGGCAAGAAAACACAATTGCCGGGCAGGTGTATCAATGGCAAACCTGTCGCAGGCATCATTAATGAATTCCATGAATTTTTGCGCGTTTGCCACAGAAGAACAGGTAGTTTCTTTAATTTGTTCCAGTGTCATAAAATTGCGTGTTTGCCCGTCCTACCGGTTACCGGTCCGCGTATTTTTATAACTACAGCAGGATGCGGCATTGGTCTTCATATGAGTTTGTCTGTTATTCCTGCATTTTATACCAGCAAATATTCAGTTGTTCCGGTTCGATTTGTTGCATGGGGTACCGGAGGGTGCTGCAAGGCCGTCAATCTTATATCAAATATTAATAAGAGTTATAACTTAAACAATACCACAAAGAGGGTAGTTTACACCAATGCCCGGCCAACAAAATTGACCCGCAATTTTGTTGGCCGGGCATCAAAGGGCGGAAGAATGGTTATAAAATACTCATCAGCTTTTTGCCGTCTGCTACCCCCATACCGGTGCAACCATCCCATCCTTTGCCGGCGGTATATCCTTTGCCTGTAGATGTGGTGATATTGTCTCCGGAAGTAATATCGCGGAATGCAGTGGCTGCCTGGTATATTTTGGGTTGAATAAAACCAACCTGTTTCTTTTTTAACTGGTTAATACGGGCAATAAGACCGGCTACCAACGGCGCAACCGCGCTGGTGCCGCCAATAATGGCGCTTTTACCATGCAAAAAGATATTATAACCCGTTTCAGGATCGGCCACGCCGGCCAGGTCTGGTACACCACGCCCTTTGAATTTAGTGCTGTTTACAGATACCGGCACTTTGGCGTTTTTTTGATAATCGGGCAGGGGAAAGAATTCGCTTACACCGCCGCCTGTAGCTGAATCATTCGACTCGTGCCATACCACTTCGGTAGCCGGTTTGTTATTGGCCACCGTTAGTTTGGTACCACCGCAGGCAAGCACATAGGGAGAAGAAGAAGGAAAATCTACATGCACTTTTCCGTCGCCTACACCATCATCTGAACCCGTATCACCTGCAGCCAGGCAAATGGTAACGCCCAGTAAAGCCGCCGCTTTACATACTTCATTAAAATTTGTTTTGGCCTGTGTGGTCCAGATGGTTTCCGGTCCGCCCCAACTGATAGAAATAACGGAAGGTTTGTTTACATCGTCATGAACGGCCTGTGTAATGGCATCTATAAAACCTTTGGTAGAATTGGGGGCATAATACATTACGATGGTAGCTTTTGGTGCAATGGCGCCTGCTACTTCTATATCCAGCATCACTTCATCGTCGGCACTTCCACCCGGGCTGTTATGGCCTGTTCCAACAGAAACGGATTTTACAACGGGCACCGGCAGCTTAAGCTTTGTAAAATAGGTCTTCAGATCTTTTAATGTATGGCCGCCGCCAAATTCAAGTATGCCAATGGTTTGTCCGGTACCGTCTGCTGCAGGAAAATTATAAATATCTGCCAGCTGGTTGGGGTTATAGGACACTGACATTGCCCTGCTGCCAGGTCTTCTAAACTGGAATTTTGGGGTGGCCTGCGGGCGGTTATCTAATCCAAAAACGCCGTCTACTATACCTTCCAGCGCTTTGGGAATTTTAATAGTTCCTGTTCTGCCATGAAATACAGCTTTGCTTTTCCCGTCGGTATAGTAATGAAGTGTTACGCCAAAAGCTTTGGAAATATTCTCCGCGGTGCCCAGCAGCATCATGCTGCGGCGCGAATAACTGGTATGTACAACCGAAAGGCCGCTGGCAGCAGCAAAATCGCTTACTTTTTTTACATCGGCATCGCTGAGACCAAATTGCTGCTGGTATTCCTCCCTGGTATAGGTTTTCCCGGTTTTTTCCAGTTCTTTCAGTGCAGCGTCCACTGATTTTTTTCTGCGGATGCGCAAAGTTACTTCGATGCTGTCGCCGGCTTTTACAGCTTTTCCTTTTTTTGCATTGGGTGCTTTTCTGGCACTGTCTTTAAACACAGTAAGTGCCTTGTATGGATTTGGTTGCTGTGGCATAATGATTTGATTTTTTGCCTACTCTGGATTCCGTTTTCGGCTACCCGGTTATTGGTTGACTGATTATTGATTTGCTTTTATTTTACTTATTGCAACCGGCTTTGGGCCGCTATAAAGCAGGCCCGGCAATGGTTGTTGCAGGGTAGTAATAAATGAGGTTGTTAGCGGCGGCATTGAAACAGCCGGGGGGTTATTATTCCGTCATTAGCAGTCAGGCTTTACCGGTAGTGACAAAGAACCGGTAAACAGGTCATAATGTTATTCCTTCAAGTTTGTAGTCGAGTACGGATATGCCTTGTTGTTTTGCGGCAATTGCCCTGGATGGCGGTACTTCAATTCTCTTGTACAGCAGGTTGGTTTTGGTAACAACCTGATAGGGCAAATGTACTTTATTCAGCATAAAACGCATACCCGTTTTCTCCTGTATAAATTCTACACGTACCTGGTACACCGAATCATATTTATAATCCATAAATAAATTGTCTGTCAGAGGCGGGGCTGCCATTTCCTTTGCACCTGCTGCTTTTAAAGTAACCGTGCCGTCTTTCAGCAACAATTTTGACTGGCTCATCATAAAACCTACTGCATTCAGGCCTTTTTGATTTGGATAATACACCACTTTCCAGAATACGCAGGGAATCTTTATAACATCGCCATTTATTTTGTGAATATAATAAGGGTCGTGGTCCAGCAACAGCGGACCGGTTATAACACTTACCTTAAGTTCATGATTGATGGTCTGGGTTTTCAGTACATATTGTTCCAGGCTTCTCCATAAACCAACATTCAGGCGCTGGTGCTGGGGAACACAATTGGTAAAATAAAAAGTATCGCTGGCCGCTTTTATTCGCTGACCGGCTGTTTTGCCCCATATAACTTCCTGGAAGGAGGTAAGATGCCCCTGCTGAAAATCATTGGGCCGCCCTGCAACCCCTTTAATGGCATTGTACAGTTCATCGCCCAGCTGGTAATCATCCAGGATTTTTTTGTCTTTTTTAAAGCTCCCTTTCCGGTTAAGCAATTTCCAGTCGTTACCGTCGATATTGGAAGCAGAAAAAAAAGCAAACTTTCGTTTTTTGTTCATTACCACAGAATGATGGCTGTAATTGATGAGGTGTCCTTTTCCATTTAAAAGAGGGGCAATTTCTTTTCTTCTGCCGGCGGGCACCCCGGGTAGTTTTACCGGCAAACCGGTGATAAAATTTACGTTGTAGGCCATGGTATAAGACAGGTTTAGTGGCTGGCGGTAATAAAATTCCAACTATTTTTCTGCTGTACAAATACAACTTTACGGTAGTTTTTTGCATAAAAACAACCATTAGTCAGTAGCCACGGGCATTGCAGCCCGGCTTTTGGCTGAAACCCTTTACAGGCATGCAAACCGGCGATGCAAAATTGGCGGATAGCTGTGTTATGGCTTGTTTCACATTAAAAAAATGACAAAATTGCCGGAGAACAGCGTTGCTGCTGGATCTTATAATGATCATATTGCTACCAAACTTTTCAGGGTATTTTCTTATGCACCGGATGTGGGGATTTTTATGTGGAAAACGGTGCTAAATTTTTTTAAATTGTGAATAAGCAAATAATAAGTGTGAATAACCCGCCAAAGCTGTGCATTACCATGTGTATGGCCTGGCAATAAATTTAAACAGACAAATTCTTTTTACGGAAAAAAATGTAGGTCTATATTCGCCGTCCTGACTTCGGGTAACAATTCCTTAACATGAAACCGGCATACCGGCAACATTTATCAAATAACTGATAATAAGGCAGTGGTAAAACCCATAAGTTATTGGCTGAATATCCAATGAACGGGTGGTATTTTGCCACGCTGCTCCAATCCTGAAAAACCAATCACCAATTGTAACAGCATTGCTATAACCCATTTTCTCTTTGGCACAATATGGATTTAACTAACCTTAATAAAGACCGCGCCAAAAGCAGGCGCAAGAGTTCAATAGATCTTAGCACAATGGTTTACGGCAAAGTGCCGCCCCAGGCAAAAGACCTGGAAGAAGCCGTACTGGGCGCCATCATGCTTGAAAAAAGCGCTTTTGACGTTGTTGCCGAAATACTGAAACCGGAATGTTTTTATATAGATGCCCACCAGCGTGTATTTAAGGTAATGCAGGGCCTGCAGCAGAAGAATCAGCCGATTGATATTTTAACGGTGGTGGAAGAATTGAAGAGCAAGGAAGAACTGGAAACGGTGGGAGGCCCTTATTTTGTAACCCGGCTTACCAACGCCGTGGTATCAAGCGCCAATATAGAAGCCCACGCGCGTATTATTCTGCAGAAATTTATCCAGCGCGAACTCATCCGCATCAGCGGCGAAATTATCAACGATTCTTACGAAGATTCTACTGATGTGTTTGACCTGCTGGATGAGGCGGAGGGCAAACTGTTTGAAATAACCAATAATCACCTGCGCAAAAATTTCGACAAGATTGATGATGTACTGGTAAAAACAGTGGCCCGTATTGAAGACATGCGCCATAAGAATGAAGATATTACGGGCGTGCCTACCGGCTTTCCCACGCTTGATAAAGTAACCTATGGCTGGCAAAGCACCGATCTTATCATACTGGCCGCAAGGCCATCAGTAGGTAAAACGGCTTTTGCGCTTAATCTTGCCCGTAATGCGGCTTTGCATCCTGTAAAGCCAACCGGCGTGGCATTTTTTAGCCTTGAAATGAGTGCTGGTCAGCTTGTACAGCGTATACTTTCTGCAGAAAGCGAAATATGGCTGGAAAAAATAGCACGTGGCAAACTGGAAGAGCATGAAATGAAACAATTGTATGCCAAGGGTATACAACGATTGTCTGAAGCGCCCATATTTATTGATGATACTGCCGCGCTGAACATCTTTGAACTAAGGGCAAAATGCCGCCGTTTGAAAAACAAGCATAATGTAGGTCTTATCATAATCGACTACCTGCAGCTAATGAGCGGAACCAGCAATGGCAATGGCAGCAACCGCGAACAGGAAATCAGCAATATTTCAAGAAACCTGAAAGGGCTGGCCAAAGAATTGCAGGTACCCATTATTGCACTGAGCCAGTTAAGCCGAGCGGTAGAATCAAGAAAAGAAGGAAATAAAATACCACAGTTGAGCGATTTGCGCGAATCGGGCGCTATTGAGCAGGATGCGGACATGGTAATGTTTCTCTACCGGCCGGAATACTATGATATCAACCAAAACGAAATGGGCGAAAGCAATAAGGGAGAAACTCATGTGCGCATTGCCAAGCACAGAAACGGCAGCCTGGAAAATGTAAAGCTGCGCGCATTGCTGCACATACAGAAATTTATTGAAGACGACGAAACAGGCGGTGCCCCTGGTTTTGGCGGAAACTATAAAAAACTTCCTCCGGATAACGGCGGCCAGGGCGCGGAGGGTGCCAGGCTATACGTACAGGCGGGCAGCAAAATGAATGATCTGCCCCATATGGACGATGACGACACACCATTCTAAATAATTGGATTAGTATGTATGAGAAGTCTCCTGCGTTTGCAGGAGCTTTTTTTTGAACCAGCCTGAAAGATAAAGGGTATAAGGCAGAGGGTATAAGGCCCCGCCATCTTAAATTGCATTGTTTTGGTATTTATTCAAATCATTCTATACCCTTTACCTTCGTTCCCGGGCATTTATTTATGAACCTTCCTTTTTTTTATACAGAGAATATTGATACCGCCAGCAAAGACATGGTGCTGAACGAAGACAATTCCAGGCACGTGGTAGGTGTATTGCGTATGAACACAGGCGGGCAGATGCACCTGACAGACGGAAAAGGGCACCTGCTGACTGCCGTTATTACCGACCCAAATAAAAAAAAATGTCGCGTATCCATAACCGGTATACAGCAAACGGCGCCGCCTGAAAGGAAAACGGCGATTGGCATCTCGCTGGTTAAGAACCCTGTCCGTTTTGAATGGTTCCTGGAGAAAGCTACGGAAATTGGCATTACAGCATTTTTTCCGCTGCTCTGCGCCCGTACAGAAAAGCAGCGTTTCAGGCCCGATAGAATGAAGAACATCCTGGTAAGCGCCCTGCTGCAAAGCCGGCAAACATGGCTGCCGGTCTTGCACGAACCGGTAAAATTTGAGAAGATAGTGGCGCAGCAGGAATTTGATCAGAAATTTATTGCGCATTGTACAGAAGACAATAAACAAAACTTAAGCAGTGGCCTTATTAACCCATTGCACAGCCAATTGTTATTAATCGGCCCTGAAGGCGATTTTACAACAGGTGAAATTGCACTGGCATTGCAGCACCAATTTGTTGCAGTTGGCCTGGGTGAAACGCGACTACGTACCGAAACGGCCGGACTGGTGGCGGCGGTGCTTTTACAACAGCAGCAGGTGCACACAAATGCATCATGATGCATCAAAGACGGCCTGTAAGTCTTTGGGTTGGCTACAAAATCTGCCCTGTTTTATGGATATGTTGCCCGCAGGCATCTAAACCAATATGCCTGTGGAATTTCTTGCCCGCCATTTGGTTAAAAGCGGAAAGAAACTTTTGGGCAAGATCAAAAAAAAGCCTGTCAATTATAAAAAATCATGGCCGCCAAACACCAGGAACAGGCAATATTTGACAGGGGTGAAAATTAAATTTCCTTAACTTGCCACCAGCTAAATTGAGCTACAAATGAATATTGATCCCACAGACAGAAAAGCAAGGAATTATATTGTAAGACGATCGCTGCTTGACTATGGCATGGGCGCCATTATAATGGGTTTCGGTTTGTTTTTTGCTGTTGCAGACAGGTTTGGCATTGAATTTAGCATTACACCTGCATTCCGTTATGCATTCGTGGGTCTATGTGTTATTTACGGCGGGTTTCGCATCTACCGTGGCTACAAAAAAAACTATTTTTCAGAATGAGAATTTCCAGGGGATTATTATGGAATATGGGTTGGGTAGCGGCGTGTAGTTGTATGGCGCTGTTATGCGCCTGCAGCGGTTCACCTTCAAAAGGACCTGTAGAAACCACCACAGTTGGTACTATCCAGGTAAGTGCCGATGAATCTTTTAAACCGGTTATTGATTCGCAGATAAAAGTATTTGAGGCATCCTGGCCCAGTGCAAAAATTATTGCGCACTACAAACCGGAGGCAGAATGTATAAAGGATTTAAACAACGACAGCATCCGCATGATCTTTATTACAAGGCCGCTGAGCAGGGATGAAGAAACGGTGATGAAAGCAAAACTGGGCTATGTGCCCATCTATGGTAAACTTGCTTTTGATGCCATATCGGTTATTGTAAATAAAGATTGCAAAGATTCCTTGTTTGATATGTCTGATATGCGATCGATGGTAAAAGGCACCAGCGGCTATAAATATAAGGTAGTGCTGGACGGGCTTACTTCTACCAGCACAGTGCGGTATGTTACAGACAGTCTTGCAAAAGGAGAGCCTCTGGGGAAAAATGTTATGGCGGCCACCAGCAGCCAGGGTGTAATTGATTACGTAGGTAACAATACAGATGCTATTGGATTGGTGGGTGTAAGCTGGATTGGCAACAAGGAAGATACTGCCCAGAACAGTTTTTTGAAAAAAGTAAAAATAGCCAGTATTGAGTGTGCTGCCTGTCAGCCAGTTGTGTATACACAACCTTACCAGTATAATATTGCTACGCGCCGGTATCCTATGGTACGCGGTTTGTATTATATTTTAAAAGAAAATTATGATGGTCTTGGCAGCGGTTTTTCCAATTTCCTCATCTATGAAAGAGGTCAGTTGATTTTTAAACGGGCCTACCTGTTCCCGGCACGCATGTCTTTTGAAGTAAGATCCACCAAAATTAATTAGGGGTATTAAACGTATTTAGCATTCTCGGATTAGTTATTTTAATACATTTACAAGCACACAACAACTAAAAACAAAAGGATTCAACAATGAAGAAAATCACATTCAGCCTGATAGCAGTAGCGGTAAGCGCCGGTGCTTTGTTGGCCCAAAGTGTAGATCAGGGCAAAAAATTTTTATATTACAAGCGGTATAAGAGTGCCCAGGATCAGTTAGAGAAAGCAATAGCTGCCAATCCCAATGACATTAATGCGGTGTACTGGCTGGGACAAACTTATCTTGCTAACAAAAATCAGCAGGCAGCAAAAGATTTATACCAGAAAACCCTGGGCACCAATGGCGCCGCACCACTTATATTGGTGGGTGTAGGCCAGATAGAATTGCTGGAAGGCAAGACCAATGATGCCCGCCAGCGTTTTGAAACCGCCATCAGTTTAACCAAGGCAAAAGACATTGATGTGCTGAACGCAATTGGCCAGGCCAATGCAGATGTAGATACAAAAGCCGGCGACCCCAACTATGGCATAGAAAAATTAAACCTGGCCACACAAATCAAAAATTTTAAGAACCCGGCTACCTATTCAATTATGGGCGATGCTTACCGTAAACTGGTTGATGGTGGTGCGGCGGTTACTTCTTACCAAAAAGCATTGGGTCTTGATCCCAAATATGCAGAGGCCGAATATAAGATTGGCAAAATCTATCTGACACAAAACAACAAAGAACAATTTATTCCGGCTTTTGAAAAAGCGATTGAACTGGATCCCAGTTATGCTCCTGCTTACTATGAATTGTATTACTACTATTATTTTCATGGCGACGTAAATAAGTCAATTACTTATTTTGATAAATACCTGACTGTAACAGACCCCAAGCCAAGTGATGAGTATGATAAGATTGGTAACCTGTATGCAGCAAAAAATTATAAGGATGCCATTGCAAAATCGCAGGCCAAATTAGCGGCCGAGGGTGCCAATGCAGACCCACGCTATTATAAACTGATAGCCTATTCTTATAACGACCAAAATGACTCGGTAAACGCAAAAAAATACATTACTGATTATTTCGCCAAACAGAAACCAGAGGGATTTGTACCAATGGACTATTCCTTCAGGGCAGAATTATTAGCAAAATTCCCGGAAAGCCAGTCAGATGCACTGGCATCTTATCAGCAGGCTGTAGCAGCAGATACTTCTGCGGATGGAAAACAGGATCTGCTTTCAAAAGCAGCGGGATTAGCAAAAAAAATAGGCCGCAGAGATGCTGAAGCCGGATTTCTGCAACAATTGTATGGATTGAAGAAAAATCCTTCCAATACAGATTTGTATAACCTTGGACAGGCTTACTACCAGGCCAAAAATTACAAAGTAGCTGATAGCATTTACTGTGGTGTATATCAAACAAAATATCCCGCCGAAATTTTTGGTTATTTGTGGTGTGCAAGAAGCAAACAGGCGCAGGATGATTCAACCAATTCTGGCGGTCTGGCGGTAGAAGCTTATAAAATCCTTGCAGAAAAAGGAAGACAATTGGATTCAGTTAAATATAAAGCCCAGGTATTGGGAGCTTATTATTATCTTATTCAGTATTATAATGATATTAAAAAAGACAAAGAGTCTGCCATTATGTATGCGAATAAAGGTCTTGAAACAGATCCAACCAACCCTGATCTCATCAGAATACAGGGGATACTTACCAAACCACCTGCAAAAACACCGGCAAAACCAGCCGCAACCAAACAAAAGACAGGCGCCAAATAGCACAAACGTTAATAACCAGACATTATCAACTATAGAAAATCCCCCACATCGCCGTGGGGGATTTTTAATTTCAGGGAATTTCATTTACGATAGCGGGAATTTGATAGTGCTGCCTTATTTTTGCTGCTTAACAATCCATCTTCTGAATGATATCATGGTATTTACTAAAAGCCGATCTTCCCATAGCTGATGTTAACAGCGCAGCCAGTTACCTACCGATAGCCATTCAACTCATTTTTGCAGTCATTTTTATAGGGGCTATGATGGGTATTACCCACTGGCTGGGTCCCAAAAGAAAAACTTCCGATAAACTGGAGAATTTTGCCAGCGGTATAGAAAGCCACGGAGATGCCCGTCAGCCCATGGCCATTAAATATTTTCTTGTTGCCATATTATTTGTGTTGTTTGATGTGGAAGTGATTTTCTTTTATCCCTATGCCATTAATTTCAGGGAATTGGGCTGGGCGGGATTTGGTGCGGTACTGATGTTTGTGGGCTTCTTCCTGGCAGGTTTCTACTATATCATAAAAAAAGGCGCTCTGACCTGGGAAGATTAGGAAAATGTGATGAATATGAAAATGTGATAATGAAACATTCAGGTAAGGCATTTGTTGTTTAGTTTGAGAGGTTTCATTATTATCCAATAAATAAAGATTATGGCTCGTCCGGTACAATACAATGTAAAAAATGAGGGTGGTAAAGCCATTCACATGGTGGCGCCGCCAGAAGGGCACACAGGAGAAGGATTTTTTACCACCAAACTCAGCGATGTTGTGGGTCTTGCCAGGAAAAACTCGCTTTGGCCCCTTCCATTTGCCACTTCCTGCTGCGGTATTGAATTTATGGCTACCATGGGGGCACATTACGATTTGGCTAGGTTTGGCGCAGAGCGGGTAGGGTTTTCTCCGCGGCAGTGCGATTTGCTGATGGTAATGGGCACCATTGCCAAAAAAATGGGCCCGGTATTGCGCCAGGTTTACCTGCAAATGGCCGAACCGAGATGGGTATTGAGTATGGGTGCCTGCGCTTCTTCGGGTGGTATTTTTGATACCTACAGCGTGTTGCAGGGTATCGACCAGATTATTCCGGTGGATGTATATATTCCTGGTTGCCCGCCCCGGCCGGAGGCGGTACTGGATGGCTTTATGAAGATACAGGAACTGGTAGGCAAGGAAAGTATCCGCCGCAGAAACGGGGAACAGTACAAGCAATTAATGGAGAGTTACGGAATACAGTAAGCTATTAGCTGGCAGCTATTAGCCATTAGTAAAAGATATAAATAATTGTTAGGCTTAGCCAATGGCTACAGGCTAACAGCTAACAGCTCAGAAATGGCATTAACCAACGAAACAATACAGGAAAGGCTTATAGCAAAATTTGGCGATCTGGTTACCAATTTTGAAGCACCCTATGGTATGCTTTGTTTTGAAGCGCCCAAAGATCAAAACCTCAAACTACTGCAGTTTTTGTACGATGACCCCGAACTGCGCTTTCAGTTTCTTACTACACTTTGTGCTGTTCATTACCCGCAGCAAAAAGGTCGCGAGCTGGCTGTTGTGTACCATCTGCACAACCTGCAGGACAATGTGCGCATCAGGTTTAAAGTATTTACCGATATTACTACGCCCGATATTTTTACGGCCACCAATTTATATGCTGCTGCCAACTGGATGGAAAGGGAAACCTACGATTTTTTTGGAGTGAATTTTATTGGCCATCCTAACCTGAAACGGATTTTAAATGTAGACGAGATGGATTATTTTCCGATGCGAAAAGAATTTCCGCTGGAAGATGGTACCAGGATTGACAAAGACGATGCAATGTTTGGAAGGTAACGGCAATTATTTTAAATTTTAAATTTTGAATTTTGAATTGCTGGATCAAGCAATCTCAAAATCCAGCAATCACTAAATCAGCAATCAAAAAGAATGTCCGAAATAGCACATCATCATATAAAACTGCCGGAAGGTTCTATAGAGAAACAAACCACCACGCTTAACCTGGGGCCCACGCACCCGGCTACGCATGGCGTAATGCAGAATATACTGGAACTGGACGGCGAAAGAATTGTTTCTGCAGAACAAACCATTGGTTATATACACCGCGCATTTGAAAAACTGGCCGAACGCAGGCCGCTTTACCAGATAACCACACTTACAGACAGGATGAATTACTGCTCTTCTCCCATCAATAATATGGGGTGGCATATTACCTGCGAAAAATTGCTGAAGGTAAAAACTCCCAAACGTGTAGATTACCTGCGCGTTATTATTATGGAATTGGCCAGAATTTCTGACCATCTCATTTGTAATTCAATTGTTGGTGTAGACAGCGGCGCTTATACCGGGTTTCTTTATGTGATGCAATACCGCGAACTGATTTACGAAATATATGAAGAGATTTGCGGCTCCAGGCTTACCACCAATATTGGACGCATTGGCGGTTTTGAAAGAAATTTTACCAATACGGCTTTTACCAAGCTGGAGAAATTTATGGATGAATATCCGAAAGTGCTGACCGAGTTTGAAAACCTGTTTAAACGAAACCGCATTTTTATAGAACGTACACAGGGCACAGGCGGTATCAGCGCAGAACGGGCATTAAACTATGGCTTTACAGGACCCAACCTGCGGGCTGCCGGTGTTGATTATGATGTTCGGGTACATTCGCCCTATAGCAGTTATGAAGACTTTGATTTTACCGTGCCTGTAGGAAGCACCGGCGATAATTATGACAGGTTTTTAGTACGCAACGAAGAAATGCGGCAGAGCCTGAATATTATTGAACAGGCCTACCGCAAAGTACAGGCGTTTACGGGTGCCGAAGCAGAAGTATACCATGCCGATGTGCCGGAATATTATCTTCCTGAAAAGAAAGATGTATATACAAAGATGGAAGCCCTGATCTGGCATTTTAAAATAATAATGGGCGAAACTGAAATCCCTTCAGGCGAAGTATACCAGAGTGTGGAAGGCGGCAATGGTGAACTGGGATTTTATTTAATCAGCGATGGGGGCCGCACGCCCTACCGTTTGCATTTCAGAAGACCCTGCTTTATTTATTACCAGGCATACAGCGAGCTTACAAAAGGAGCCATGCTAAGCGATGCGATAATGACCATGAGCAGTTTAAATTTAATTGCAGGGGAACTGGATTCGTAAAATGTGATGAGTGTGATAATGTGAAAATGTGAGGAATGCCCGTCAAACCAATGACAGATTATAAAATAAAGCCGCAAAGTCTGAATACTAAGTACTCAGTACTAAATACTGATAAATTATGAGCGTTGTATTCTCAGAAGATAAATTAAAGGAAGTAAGCAGGCTGATTGGCCGCTACCCGGACGGAAAGCAGAAAAGTGCCCTTTTGCCCTTGCTGCACCTGGCCCAGGAAACATTTGGCGGATGGCTGAGCGTGGAAACAATGGACTATGTAGCATCATTGCTGCATATAGAACCGATTGAAGTGTACGAGGTGGCCACTTTCTACAGCATGTACAACCTGAAACCGGTGGGCAAATACATGTTTGAAGTTTGCCAGACCGGGCCGTGTATGCTTAATGGCAGCGATGATATTATAAAATACATCGGCGATACATTATCTATCAAACCGGGGGAAACAACGGCAGATGGCCTTTTTTCACTGAAGACCGTAGAATGCCTGGGCGCCTGCGGTTATGCGCCTATGATGCAGTTGGGAAAAACGTTCAGGGAGCATTTGACAAAAGAAAAAGTAGACGCCATAATTGAGGAATGCAGGAAGAACGCGGCTGCCAATAATTAATAATGGAAAAGAAAAATGCCAAATACCTTATTGCCGGGCATGTAATTGCTATTGTGTTGTTTGGTATTTTATTGTTTTTTAGCGCCGATAAAACTGCTTTGCTGCTGATGATGTCATTGGTGATAATTTCACTGATGGTGCAATTGCTGGTTTATAAGGTAAAACCCGGGTTTTTTGGTGATAAAACAACCAATCACCCGGATACAAAATAATTGTTGCAAAATAATAATTGTAAGCTGTATGAAACTGACACCTTATATTCATTTTGCCGGAAACGCAGAAGAGGCGCTGAACTTTTATAAGGAGGTGCTGAATGGAGAGGTTGTAATGCTTAGCAGGTATGGAGACAGCCCGGTGCCTGCCGATGAGGATTATAAGCAAAAGATAATTCATGCAAGACTGGTTTTTGGAGAGAATATGATTATGATCTCTGATACCTTTAAGGGCAATGCCGTGCATACTAACGGTAATATACAGTTGAGCGTTGATGTGCCGGATAAATTGCAACTGGAGACTGTATTTGGTAAGATGGCGGCAGGCGGAAAAATAGTGATGCCCCTGCAGGATCAGTTCTGGGGCGCTACTTTTGGTATGCTGCAGGATAAATTTGGGGTGAACTGGATGTTTAATCATACCACTCATTCCTGAGGAGATTGATAAGTTTTCAGCGCCATGATGGGATTATTGACAGGCCGGCGGCCAAAGCATAGTTGAAGTGATTGCTGGTGAAGCGCTGCATAAAAAACAAAAGTACAAATGTGCGACGCCTGCCTGCCGGACAGGCTTGCAACAATGCAAACAGCAATTCAATTGCCGGGTTCATAAAAATGATTGTAAGGGTAGCATATAAATAAAGAATACGAATCAGCTCAAAGCTCACAGCTAAAGGCTCAAAGCTCCGATATGGGAAGAAAAGTATTAATAGATAAAGTAAACATAGAAGGCATCCGTTTTTATGATGTATATCGTAAGAATGGTGGCTATGCATCGGTGGAAAAAGCGTTGAAAATGCCGCCGGCCGATGTGGTGGAAGAGGTAAAGAAAAGCGGTTTGCGCGGACGTGGCGGCGCCGGGTTTCCAACCGGTATGAAATGGAGTTTTATTGCTAAGCCGGAAGGCGTTCCGCGTCACCTGGTTTGCAATGCAGATGAAAGCGAGCCGGGTACGTTTAAAGACAGGTACCTGATGGAGTTTATTCCGCACCTGTTGATAGAAGGGCTGGTGGTAAGTTCGTATGCGCTTGGCAGTAATGTTACCTACATTTATATACGCGGCGAATACGCGTGGATAGTGGATATTCTTGAACAGGCCATTGCAGAAGCAAAGAACAATGGTTTCCTGGGTAAAAATATACTGGGCACCGGTTTTGATTGCGAGATTTATGTGCAGCGCGGCGCCGGCGCCTATATCTGCGGAGAAGAAACTGCCCTGCTTGAATCGCTGGAAGGCAAACGCGGTAACCCAAGAATTAAACCACCCTTTCCGGCCGTAAAAGGTGTCTGGGACCGGCCAACAGTAGTAAACAACGTAGAGACCCTGGCAGCAGTTGTTCCTATCATTAACCTGGGCGGAGAAGAATATGCAAAAATTGGTGTGGGCAAATCAACCGGCACCAAATTGATTTCAGCCTGCGGTAATATTAATAAACCGGGCGTGTATGAAATAGACATGACCATTTCGGTAGAAGAATTTGTTTACAGCGATGAATATTGTGGTGGTATACCCAAAGGAAAAAGATTGAAAGCCTGTATTCCCGGTGGTTCATCGGTTCCTATTTTGCCTGCCAACCTGTTGTTTAAAACAGCCAAAGGCGATCAGCGCATGATGACCTACGAAAGTTTAAGCGATGGTGGTTTTGCCACCGGTTCCATGATGGGAAGCGGCGGTTTTATTGTTTTTGATGAAGACCAGTGTGTGGTAAGACATACCTATACGCTGGCACGTTTTTACCGCCATGAAAGTTGCGGCCAGTGTTCGCCCTGCCGCGAGGGAACAGGCTGGATGGAAAAGATTTTAAAAAACATTGAAACCGGCAAGGGCAAAATAAGCGATATTGATTTGTTGTGGGATATTCAGCGCAAGATAGAAGGTAATACCATTTGTCCGCTGGGCGATGCAGCTGCATGGCCGGTAGCTGCGGCCATAAGGCATTTCCGGGATGAGTTTGAATGGCATGTGCTAAACCCCGAAGAAAGCCAGCGAAGAAATTTTGGACTGGCGCATTATGCGGATGCGAGACCAGCAGCCGTTCCGGCTTAGTTTTTTCACGCGGCGGGCGGCAGTGGGACAACGGACAGCAGAGAGAAGAAAATATAACCTTATCTTATCAAATATATGAATGAGAATGACTTGGCAACCCGTGCCCTGGACATTTGCTTTATGCTGCACAGGCAATATGGGCCTGGTTTGTTTGAAAGCGTTTATGAAGAAATATTTTGTTATGAATGGAATAAAACCGGGATCCCTTTTAAACGGCAATACGGAATCCCATTGGTTCATGAACAAATAAAATTACAACTTGGGTTCAGGGCAGATGTGATACTTGATGATAAAGTTTTAATTGAGTTTAAAAGCATTGAAACGATAGCAGACTTACATTTTAAGCAAGTTTTGACTTATTTGAAATTATTGGATATCAGGCTTGGACTATTGGTAAATTTTAACGTGGTTTTGTTGAAAGAAGGAATAAGAAGAATTGCTAATAAATTGTAAAGTAAACCCGCTGCGTTCGCTGCTCTCCAGTGCCCGCTGCGTGAAACAAAGACTGGAAATAAGTTGAATTAAAAGAAAAAATAAAAATCGCTGTGTTCGCTGCTCGCTGGCGCACGCTGCGTGAAACGAGGATTGGAAGTAAGAAATTTGAATTTTAACTTTTGAATTTTGCATTCATACAATGGCTGAAGAAATAAAAAAAGAAGCACCGAAACTGTTCAGGGTTACCATCGATAATATTACCATCGAAGTAGCCCCGGGCACCTCAATATTAAATGCCGCCAGGCAAATCGGCGGCGAAGTGGCGCCACCCGCCATGTGCTATTATACCAAATTGCAGGGCAGCGGTGGCAAATGCCGTACCTGCCTGGTAGAAGTAGCGGCCGGATCTACTGCAGATCCGCGTCCAATGCCAAAACTGGTCGCCAGTTGCCGCACCAATGTAATGGATGGCATGATTGTAAAAAACATTACCAGCGATAAAGTAATTGATGCAAGAAACGGTGTGGTGGAATTTTTGCTGATCAACCACCCGCTGGATTGTCCTGTCTGCGACCAGGCAGGCGAATGTGATTTGCAAAACCTGAGCTATAATCATGGCAAGGAAGGCACACGCTACGAATTTCAAAGAAGAACTTTTGAGAAACATGATCTGGGCCCCTATATTCAACTGCACATGACGCGCTGCATTATGTGTTTCCGTTGTGTATTTACAGCCGATCAGCTAACCAACAAAAGAGTGCATGGGGTACTGGATAGGGGCGATCATGCAGAAATAGCCACTTATATTGAAAAATCGCTGGACAATGATTTTATAGGCAACGTAATTGATGTTTGTCCTGTAGGCGCACTAACCGATAAAACCTTCCGCTTTAAAAACAGGGTGTGGTTTACCAAACCGGTAGATGCCCACCGCGATTGCCCCAAATGCAGCGGAAAAGCGCAGTTGTGGTTGAGGGGTAAAGAAGTATTCCGTGTTACAGCAAGAAAGGATCAATGGGGCGAGGTAAAAGACTGGATATGCAATGAATGCCGTTTTGAAAAGAAAGACACTGCCGACTGGGTAGTAGAAGGTCCTTCTCATGTAGACAGGCATTCGGTGATTTCGCAGGGGCATTATGAAGGTTTGCAAAAACCCAATGAAACCATTGTAAATGTGTTGCATGGCCGCAGCCCCAAATTATTAATGGATATACATAGTGTAAGCGAGGTTAATCAACCTAACATAAAGCTGAGTGAAATAAAGGGACCCTCGCACAGTGATGATTTTAATAAGTAAACGGAATAATTTCAATTGCCTTAAAAGATTTTGACTACATGATACTACTTGCATTAGACTGGGGCTTGTTAGGTGAGAAATTAACGCTTGTCGTGATAATTGTTTCTGTATCGCTGGTAATTGCCATGTATGAAACCTATGCCGAGCGTAAGATTGCAGCTTTTATACAGGATCGCATTGGCCCCAACCGTGCAGGCCCCTTTGGTATTTTACAACCCCTGGCCGATGGGTTGAAACTTTTCATGAAAGAAGAAATTATCCCAAACACTTCCAATAAATTTTTATTTATACTGGGTCCCTGCCTGGCTATGATGACGGCTATGATGACCAGCGCCGTTATTCCATGGGGCAGTCCTTTTCATGTTGATATTAAATGGCTTCACCTGGACAGGGTGGTAAACCTTCAGATAGCCGATATTAATATTGGCATCCTGTATATTTTTGGTGTGGTTAGCCTTGGCGTATATGGCATTATGATTGGCGGCTGGGCATCCAATAATAAGTTTTCGCTGATTGCTGCCCTTCGTGGCGCCTCACAAATGATTTCTTATGAACTGGCCATGGGGATTTCGCTTATCGCATTGCTGATGCTTACCGGTTCACTAAGCATGAAAACCATCGTAGAACAACAAATGCTCCGTGGTGTGTGGAATGTGGTTTACCAGCCGCTGGGGTTTTTAATTTTTGTTATTTGTGCTTTTGCAGAATGTAACCGCACACCTTTTGATTTGCCCGAAGCGGAGAACGAACTGAACTTCGGTTACCACCAGGAATATTCTTCTATGAAACTGGGTTTTTATTTGTTTGCTGAATACATCAATATGTTTATCAGCAGTGCAATTATGTCAACCCTGTTTTTTGGTGGTTATGATATACCTTTTGTAAATGATGCGGCGCTTGGTCAGCATATCGGAAGCTGGCTGCCCGTTTTGCAGTTCCTTTGCCTGTTTGCTAAAATTGCCGGTTTTATATTTTTGTTTATGTGGGTGAGGTGGACTATCCCGCGTTTCCGGTACGACCAGTTGATGAATCTTGGCTGGAAAAAATTAGTTCCGCTGGCATTGGTGAATATGATAATTACAGGTGCCGTGATACTGTTTGTAAAAAATGGCTGGCCTTTTTAAGCGCCACCCGTTCTGATTGGGAGGCATTTTTGATAGTTGTTTGCCGGTACCACAGCGGCAGAATAAATAGTTGGTAGGTTGGATTGATAAAAATATTTTTGCGAACCTTTATAAATGAGGAGGAGTACATCATGCAGGCATTAACAAACAGGGTAAAACCAGTAGAGCGCAAGCCAATGACGTGGCTGGAAAGGCTTTATCTCTGGAATATTTTTAAAGGAATGATCATCACCTTTTCGCATATCTTTAAAAGAAAGGCCACCATTAAATATCCTGAACAGAAAAGGCCTTTTAGTCCTGTGTTCAGGGGTTTGCATATTTTAAACCGTGATGAAGAAGGTCGTGAAAGGTGTACTGCCTGTGGATTGTGTGCGGTTGCCTGCCCGGCAGAAGCTATTACGATGGAAGGGGCGGAGCGTAAGAAAGGAGAGGAGCATTTATACCGTGAAGAAAAATATGCAGCCAAATATGAAATCAATATGCTGCGCTGTATATTCTGCGGACTGTGTGAAGAAGCTTGTCCAAAAGATGCTATTTACCTGACGGAAACATTTGCGCCGGCCAACTATCAGCGCCAGACTTTTATTTACGGCAAACAGGATTTGCTGATACCGGATCCGGTAAAAGAGCCCGAATTATATGCAAAAGCAGCGGGTGGAAGGGTGAGGAAGAGTTAAGAGTTAGGAGTGAATGACTGGTCAGTGGTCGATGGTCAATGGTCGATGGTCAATGGTCAATGGTCAATGGTCAATGGTCAATGGTCAATGGTCAATGGTCAATGGTCAATGGTCAATGGAATTTAGGATAAGCAAGTTAATATAAATAAAAACAAATCTTTTTAGTAAGATTTCCGGCTTATAGCTAACGGCTTATATAATGGCTAACGGCTTACAGCTAAAAGCTAATAGCTTTTGACGGCTTAATGAACTAACAATGGGAATTACACAAATATTATTCTGGTTTTTAACAGCGCTTGCCCTGGGTAGTGCATTAATGGTGGTGTTGAGTAAGAACCCTGTTTATAGTGTGTTGTTTTTAATCGTAGCATTCTTTGCCATCTCCGGGCATTATATTTTACTGAATGCGCAGTTTCTTGCTATTGTAAATATCATTGTTTACGCCGGCGCCATTATGGTGCTTTTCCTCTTTGTAATTATGCTCATGAACCTGAACGCCGGGATGAACCTGCAGGGTAATAAACTGATGCGGTTTGCCGGCTTTATTGCAGGCCTGTGTTTATTCCTGGTGCTGGTAGCAGCTTTAAAAGATGCTGGTATTAAAAAACAAATGGTGCAAACATCGGGGGGTGATATTGGATTGATAAAAAACCTGGGTACCGTTTTATTCAAGGAATATGTGGTGCCTTTTGAAATAAGCAGTGTATTGTTTTTAAGTGCCATGGTGGGTGCGGTAGTGATAGGGAAGAAGGAGTAAGCCAGTGGGTTAGCTATTAGCTGTTAGCTTTTAGTTATCGCAGATATTTATTATAAATACTTTAGTTGACAATTTGACTGGCTAAAGGCTAATAGCTAACCGCTAAAGGCTAACAGCTAATAACTAAGCGCTACATATTATGCCGGTAAATTATTACATATTTGTTTCGATAGCCCTGTTTTGCATTGGCGTAGCAGGTGTTTTGACCCGCCGCAATGCCATTATTGTGTTTATGTGCATAGAGCTAATGCTCAACGCAGTTAACCTGCTGCTGGTTGCATTTTCAAAAATGCACCATGTGGTAAACTTTGAAAGAGATGCCTCGGCTGGTATAGACGGACAATTATTTGTTTTTTTTATTATGGTAGTGGCAGCGGCTGAAGTAAGTGTGGGACTGGCAATTATTGTAATGATGTACAGGAATACGCATTCAGTAGATATTAATTTCCTAAACAGGTTAAAGCACTAGAGTATTTAGTACTGAGTACTAAGTACGAAGTACTGAGACTTCCGACTAAAAGGTATGAGTCAATTAGTATTTTTAGTTCCATTATTTCCGTTGCTGGGTTTTCTCATCAATGGATTGCTGCGTAACCAATTGTCAAAACCGGCCACCAGTGTTATTGGCTGCGGCACCATACTGGCATCTTTTATTGTTAGCCTGGTGCTTTTCATGGATGTAAAAGCGGGTAAAACCGGTGTGGTGGAATTGTTCGATTTTATCAGTTTTGATAAAATACATATTCCCTTTGCTTTCCAGACAGACCAGTTGTCATCGTTATTCCTGCTTATTATAACCGGCGTTGGTTTTCTAATCCACCTGTATTCAACGGCTTACATGCACGAAGAAGAAGCCAAACATTTTGCGCGTTATTTCTCCTATCTCAACCTGTTTGTGTTTTCTATGTTGCTGCTGGTACTGGGCGCCAACTATGTAATCATGTTTATTGGCTGGGAAGGCGTAGGGCTTTGTTCTTACCTGCTGATTGGCTTCTGGTTTAAGAATAATGATTACAACAATGCCGCGAAGAAGGCATTTGTAATGAACCGCATTGGCGATCTTGGTTTTCTGCTGGCGGTTTTTTATTTACTGGCAAAAGTTGGTTCGGTTACCTATAGTGAAGTTTTTGCCGCCGCCCCGCAATTAACTACTTCTTCGCTTACCATTATCACTTTATTATTGTTTGTAGGTGCTACCGGTAAAAGTGCCCAGCTACCATTGTACACCTGGTTGCCCGATGCGATGGCAGGCCCAACACCTGTATCTGCACTGATACATGCGGCTACCATGGTAACAGCCGGTATCTACATGATTGCACGCAGCAATATATTGTATACCATGGCGCCGGTTTCACAGTCGGTAGTGGCAATTGTTGGTTTGGCTACTGCAGTACTGGCGGCTACCATTGCGTTAAAGCAAAACGATATTAAAAAAGTACTGGCTTATTCTACAGTTAGTCAACTGGGGTATATGTTCCTCGGCCTGGGCGTGGGCGCCTATACCGGCGCGGTTTTTCATGTAATGACGCATGCTTTCTTTAAAGCGCTGTTGTTTCTTGGTGCAGGTTCTGTAATACATGCAATGCACCATGAACAGGATATCCGTAATATGGGCGGTCTTAAAAAACACCTGCCGGTTACACATCTTACCTTTTTACTGGGTTGCATTGCCATAGCAGGCATACCACCTTTCAGCGGTTTCTTTTCAAAAGATGAAATATTGGCCGCTGCGTATGAGAGCAATAAAATTTATTGGGTCATTGGTGTACTTACCGCGGGAATGACTGCTTTTTACATGTTTCGTTTGTATGCCACCACTTTTCTGGGCAAGTTCAGGGGCACGCAAGACCAGGAACATCACCTGCACGAAAGTCCTGCGGCTATGACCATTCCATTGATCGTTTTAGCTATATTGGCTGTTGTTGGCGGTTTTATTGGTATACCAGAAGTATTTATGAAGGACGGCCACTGGCTTGAACATTTTCTTTCGCCCATTTTTGCAGCATCGTATAAGCTGAAAGAAATTAATCCTGCCAATCACAGCACAGAATATGCACTGATGGGTGCTTCTGTTTTATTGGCAGTAATAGCCATTGCCTATGCGGTGAACAGGTTTAGCAGGAAGCCGGATCTTGAGGAAGCTGCGGATGTTGGAAAACTGGTGGCCAATAAATGGTATGTGGATGAAATATATGAAGCCATCGTGGTAAAACCATTGAACGCGTTGGGCAGGTTTTTAGATAATGTAATTGAGAAATCGGGTATCGACTGGATTGTAAACGGCGTGGGCAGGGGCGTACAGTATGGCAGCCGGCAACTTCGTCTGCTGCAAAGCGGGCAGGTGGGCAGTTATGTGCTGCTGATGATTGTGGGCATGATTATCCTGTTTGTACTGCAGTTCTTCTTGAAGAAGTGAGTGGTGAGTGGGAGGCGAAAACGAAGCGCAATAGAATTAATGAAAAATAATAACAAGTAGTAACAGGCAGTGGTGAATATAAAGAACGGCATGGCGCATCAAACGCCCATTTGCCACTCACTATTCACCACTCCCCACTCACGAATAAATTATGATAGCTGTTTTATTGATATTGATTCCCCTGATAGGCGGATTGGCCCTGTTTGCGGTAAAAAATGAGAGCAGCGCCAAAGGGGTTGCTTTGTTTACGGGTATTGCCGTACTGGTGGTTTCACTACTGGGCCTTACCGTTATGAACAGCGCTGCCAATTTAAATTACAATACACCCTGGTTGGGCAGCCTTAACAGCAATTTTCATGTAGGGCTGGATGGGATGGGGCAATTGCTTTGCCTGCTTACCGCTGTTTCTTTTCCATTGATATTTATAGCTACCTGGAACAATACCTATAAGGATGGCAACCGGTTTTATGCATTGATGCTGCTAAGCCAGGCCGGTTTAATGGGAGTTTTTGTTGCCATGGATGCACTGTTGTTTTATTTCTTTTGGGAGCTGGCATTGATCCCCGTTTATTTTCTTTCTTCTATATGGGGCGGCGAAAAACGTATTGCGGCTACTTTCAAATTTTTTGTATACACATTTGTGGGTTCGCTTATTATGCTGGTGGGCATAATATATATTTATTTCCAGGCGCAGCAATCTTTTGATATGCAGGCCTGGTACCATCTTAAAATAAATCCCGGAACGCAAAACTGGTTGTTTTGGTTACTGTTTATAGCGTTTGCCATTAAAATGCCTGTTTGGCCTTTTCATACCTGGCAGCCGGATGCTTATGAACAGTCGCCCACCGCAGTAACCATGGTATTAAGTGGTATTATGGTAAAGATGGGCGTATTTGCGGTACTGCGCTGGCTGGCCCCCGTATTGCCAGACGGAACGTATTTGTGGGGCGATACCGTTTCACTGCTTTGCCTTACCGGCATGATTTACGCTTCGCTGATAGCCATCAGGCAGGATGATCTAAAAAGGCTGATTGCCTATTCGTCCATTGCACATATGGGTTTAATGTGCCTGGCTATTTTTGCTTCAGATAAAAGCGGTCTGCAGGGAGTAATGGTGCAAATGTTTTCTCATGGTATAAATATCATTGGTTTGTGGATAGTGGCCAATGCCATAGAAACCAAATTTGGTACACGCAAACTTTCTGAACTGGGTGGGCTGGCGCAAAAAGATCCGGCCCTGGCCATATTGCTGGTAGTGGTGGCCCTGGCAAATATTGCGCTGCCGCTTACCAACGGTTTTGTGGGGGAGTTCCTGATGTTTAACGGCGTTTTTTCAAGTGGCGTTACAAGGTACGGGGTACTGGATACGGCAGTGGCGGGCATATGTATTATCCTTGCAGCCGTATACACACTTAACATGATTAAGAAAATATTTTACGGCGATAGCAATGCACTTACCCAATCCGGTAGACCAACTGCTTTTCCTGTGCTGGTATCACTGGCGGTAATTGCCGTGCTTATTTTTATTACCGGTGTATATCCAAAACCAATGCTGCAACTAACTACTGACACGGTTGATGCAATTTTGAAATACATGAAAACATCCATATAAAGAGATCCTAAGCAACGTATGAATGCAATAATTTTTTCTGCTATCTGGGGCCTGCTGATGATGTTTAGCGGCATTTTTATCCGGGCAAAAGCCGCTATACGCAACCTTGCTATTGCAGGGGTAGCTTTGTTACTGTTGCTTAACCTGGCAGAGATGAGCCATATGTCCATTTTTCATATCAATGTGCGGAATATGCTGGTGTTTGACAGCTTTGGCTTATTGTTTAACACGGTGGCTTTTGGTGCAACCCTTATTTATTTATTGCTGAGCGCAAAGGATATAGACGATGTGGGCGTTAACCAGGCCGAATATTTTGCGCTTATATTTTTTGTACTGTGTGGCGTTGGTATTGCCTCTTCGTTCAATACACTGCTGATGCTGTTTTTAGGCATTGAAATTATTTCCATTCCATTGTACATACTTACTGGCAGCGATAAAAAAAACCTGAAAAGCAATGAGGCATCATTGAAATATTTCCTGATGGGTTCTTTTTCTACCGGTATTATGCTGATGGGGATTGCTTTGATTTATGGCGCCAGCGGCTCATTTGCAGTTGCGAACATGGCAAAAATTGCAAATGGTTTTGTGCCGGTGATGATGGCCGGTTTGTTGCTGCTGCTCATATCAATGTCGTTTAAAGTATCGGCGGCCCCCTTTCATTTCTGGACACCCGATGTATACGATGGGGCACCTACGGTTTTTACTGCTTTTATGGCCACCATTGTAAAAGCTGCCGTATTTGTAGCTTTTGTACGCCTGTTCGATGCAGCCTACGGCCCTTCGTTGTATCAATGGCGCTTAACCATTGCATTTATCATTGCCGCTACATTATTTATCGGAAACATTACGGCCGTTTTTCAGCAAAGTGTAAAACGCATGCTGGCCTATTCAAGCATTGCGCAGGCCGGCTTTATGTTCTTTGCGCTATTTGGTTATAATGAATATGCCAAAGAAGGTATTATTATATATGCAGCCGCTTATAGCCTGGCTACCATTGGTATTTTTGCCATTCTAATTAAAATGAAGGATTACACTTTTGATGGATACAATGGACTGGCCAAACAACAGCCTTTGCTGGCGGCAACCAATACCATTTTCCTGCTTTCATTGGCGGGTATACCGGCTACCGCGGGCTTCTTTGCCAAATATTATATGCTTATAGCGGCTGTTAAGAACGGCGCCTACCTTTGGCTGGTTATTTTTGCGGTGCTTTGTGCGGCAGTTAGCGCCTATTATTATTTCCGCGTTATACAGGCCATGTATTTCAAAGAAGGCAATGGCCAGGCAAAAGAAGTGTCGCCCACTTTTAAGATTATACTGGTGCTGCTGGCCGGCTTGGTTATTTTGCTGGGACTGTTCCCTCAGTTGCTTACAACACACCTGTATTTCTAAATATTTCCGGCATCCAATGAATTGATTCTTGTGCCGGCGCGCAAGGGTATCAGCAGTTAATGATTGCTGGCTGTACAATACCGTTCACTGCCGGTAGCAAAAATAAATTCCTCCTCTTATAACCCCGCCGTATGTAACTTGCCGGCACTTGATTAGCTGCATGACGGTATCCAAAAAAAATATAACTACTGAAACTATCATAAAACCGTTTCTTAAATGGGCGGGTGGTAAAAGGCAATTGCTGCATCATTTTACCGGGATGTATCCACCGGCATTAAAAGCCGGCAGCATAAACAACTATTACGAACCTTTTTTGGGCAGCGGTGCCGTTTTTTTTGATATCGCGCAGCGCTATCCGGTCAAAAATTTTTTTTTGTCGGATATAAACGCCGAACTGGTACTCACCTACCAGGTAATACAGGCGCATGTTTCAAAACTAATAGAGGTATTGTACCAGCATGAGAAAAATTACCTGGCATTGGATAAGGAGAAGCGGTTACAATACTTCTATGCTCAAAGGGAACTGTTTAACCTGCAGCGTTTTGATACCGGATTATCCAAAAATGCCGGTAAGGGAGTAGCCAGGGCCGCGCAACTGATTTTCTTAAACCGTACCTGTTACAATGGATTGTTCCGGGTTAATTCAAAAGGTGAATTTAATACGCCTGCCGGCGATTATACAAAGCCATCCATTTGTGATGTAAAAAACCTTACTGCGGCAGCGAAATTATTAGACAAAGCCACCATCAAACAGGCGGGTTTCGCCCAAACACTGAAAAACATACCGCCATCCTCTTTTGTATACCTGGATCCGCCCTACCGGCCGGTTAGCAAAACCGCCAGCTTTACTGCTTATAGCAAATCCCTGTTCCAGGACGAACAACAGGCTGAACTGGCTGCCCGATACAGGCAGTTGGATAAAAGCCGTGTTCTGTTAATGCTCAGTAATTCTGATTCGGCGGATAAATTTTTTGATAAGCTGTACAAGGGGTTTACCATTACACGGGTGCCGGCAAAAAGGTTGATCAATAAGGATGCTTCCAAAAGAGGCCATGTAAACGAGATTGTGGTAACCAACTACCTGGTTAAATAACTGCCCGGTATTGTTGACAAAAACACTTTATTTCCCGCTCATATAAGTCTTTCCCGGTTTTGCGAAGGAATCCCTAATTTTAGTTTATGAAATCAATGGATACTGTTGCCCTGTCATTTCGCACCATCCGGAGCAATAAACTCCGCACCGGTATTACAGTGGCCATCATTGCATTGGGCATTGCCGCACTGGTGGGTATACGTACGGCCATTGAAGCCATGACGCAGAAATTTACAGAAAGCTTTTCTGCCATGGGCGCCAATGGTTTTAGCCTGCGCTACCGGCAGATTTGGAGAATACAAAATAACCAGGGTGCAAAAAAAGAGAAGAAGGGACAAAAAAAAGAGAAACAGTCCAACCAGAATAAACCCATTACCAAACAACAGGCAGAAGATTTTAAACAGGCATTCAAATTTCCCTCACAGGTTGGCTTGTCTATGTATGGCGGCGGTAATGCCATTGTAAATTTTGAAAATAAAAAGACCAATCCCACGGTGCGGGTATCTGGCGGCGATGATAATTATATAGATCTGAATGGATACAAGCTCAGCACCGGCAGAAACCTCAATAGCCTGGATGTGGAATCGGGTCGTAATGTTTGTTTGCTGGGAAAAGATGTGGCTACTACTTTGTTCGGCGAGAATGATGAAAGACCGGTAGACAAAATTGTAAGGGTGAATAATATTCCTTATCGCGTAATTGGTGTGCTTAAAGAAAAAGGGTCTACACTGGGTTTTAGCTGGGACAATGCCATTATTACTTCTTACAACAATGTACGGCGTTTTTTTAACAGCGGTGCCAATGCCTCTTTCTCCATTGGTATTAAGGTGGCCCAGGTAAAGTTGCTGGATGCTGCCATGGGCGAGGCAGAAGGTACATTCCGTTCTGTACGCAAACTAACCACCACAGAAGGCAATAATTTCCTGATAGACAAGAGTGATAGTTTTGTAGACATGCTGCTGAAAAATTTAAACTGGCTCACCCTCTCCGCCATCGTAATCGGATTTATAACCCTGATGGGGGCCGCCATTGGCCTCATGAACATCATGCTGGTAGCGGTAACAGAACGCACCAAAGAAGTAGGATTGATAAAAGCAATCGGTGGTAAACAAAGAAATGTGCGTAATCAGTTTTTATACGAATCGATTATCATTAGTTTACTGGGAGCGGCTTTCGGTATTTTCATCGGCATTTTACTGGGCAATTCAGTAAGTATGCTCATGAATACAGGGTTTGTGGTGCCGTGGGCCTGGGTGCTGCTGGGCATTGTTATTTGCAGCCTGGTGGGTTTGCTGGCCGGGCTTTATCCTGCATTTAAAGCGTCGCGCCTTAACCCGATTGAAGCCCTGCGGTACGAATAAATTGAATCGTGAGTGGTGAGTAGTGTGTCCTGCGAAGAACACTTCCGCCACTCACCACTCACTCCCCACCCACTCACGCTATTATTTCGGGTTTAATATTTTTTCAATACGGTCCAGCATATCCTGTAAATGATAGCGGGTCATTTTATCTGTTATAGATGGCAGGGCTGCGCTGATATCGGCTTTTACGCTGCGCAATGTTCCCTTGGCCACCGAAACAATATCGGTTTTCTTTATATCGCCTCCTCCAAAAGTAATAACAATGCCTCCAAAAGAACTGCTGGCGGGCGCGCCCGGGCTGATAATAGTATTGAATTTTTCAACGTAGGCTTTTTGCAGGTTACGGCGGTACACATCGATTGGCTTCCGGCTATACAATTCAGCCCAAACGGATTTTTGCAAATCAGTCATTAAATCCGTTAATGTGTAGGTGTTTTTGCCCAGTTCATTTTCTGCACTGATCAATTTATTCATCCGGCTATTGGCAAGCAAGGCGTTGAGGGCGCCTTCCATACGGCTGCCGATTACATTCAGCGGATCGCTGCCTGTTTTGCCCGATATCTCCTGGTTGATTAACCAGGTGGGCGTAGTAAAGATATTTTTGTTTAAAAATGACATGGCTTCCTGTTGTAACGCTTTTGGCACATATTCATACACAGGCCCTGCCTGTTCTACTTTTTTGGGGGTCTCATAAATGCCGCCAATGTTTTTTATAACATGGCCCAGGTACCGGTTAAACTGCGTTACCACTTCCCCGTACAATTCAGACAGGTTGCTGTAGTCTTCATTGGGCACTTTTGTCCAGGCCATCAGGTTGGGCACAATGCGTTGCAGGTTTTTGATACCGTAGGCGCCGGCTTTCATGGCATTGTCTCCCAGGTCTTCATTTTGCGAATGCGGATCGTCGGGATTAACCTCGGTGCCAAAAAATAAGCGTTTGTTGTTCTGCAAACGTTCTGTGGTTATTTTACTCAGTATGGGCATTTCTTCTTCGGGCGTGGTGGCTTCATATATTTTTTTATAGCCCCATTCAATGGCCCATTTATCATAATCGCCTATACGGGGGTATAAGCCGGCCGGTGAGATATTGTCCTCCGGCTGTGCCACATAATTAAAACGTGCATAATCCATGATAGAAGGGGTGTGGCCGTTGGCCTCCACCCAGGCTTTATCGCGCAGTTTTTCTACGGGTACAGTAGAACTGGAGCCGTAATTGTGCCGCAACCCCAGCGTGTGGCCTACTTCATGAGAAGAAACAAAACGAATCAATTGCCCCATTAGCTCATCATCGAACTGCATTTTTCGCGCACGCGGGTCGGTAGGTGAACATTGAATAAAATACCAGTCTCTCAAAAGGTTCATTACGTTGTGGTACCAGTTAATATGGCTTTCCAGTATTTCGCCGCTGCGGGGGTCGTGTACATTGGGTCCGCTGGCATTGGCAATTTCGGAAGGCTTGTATACGATGGCGGAGAACCTGGCGTCTTCCAGGCTCCAGGTGCTGTCTTCCTGCGGGGTAGGCGCCTGTTTGGCTATAATGGCGTTTTTAAAACCGGCTTTTTCAAATGCAGCCTGCCAGTCGTTTACCCCCTGTATTAAATAAGGCACCCATTTTTTTGGTGTGGCGGGATCAATGTAATAAACAATGGGTTTTTTAGGTTCCACCAGCTGGCCTTGTTTGTATTTTTCGATGTCCTCCTCTTTTGGCTCCAGCCGCCACCTTACCACCATTGAAATGTCTTTTACGCCCTGCGGGTTAGCGTCAAAATCTGTATAACCCCTGGCAAAATATCCTACGCGCGGATCAAAGTACCGTTGCTGCATGGTTGTTTTAGGAAGCAACACAAGAGAGCTGTTTAATTCCATGGTTAGCAGCTGGCCACCCCCGGTGGAAGCCAGCGGAGAGGGTGTGGGGCCACCAAAACCGCCGCCACCGCTTTTGCTGTATGTTTTAACTGTTTTAATCTCAATATTAAGCGGATAGCTCTTTACAGATACGATATAAGATTTGTCTGTTTGCTGACCGCCTACCTGGAACAGTGTTTTGAGGTTGGAAGCGAAATTCAGGATATCATTGTCTGTATTGATATAACTGGTCATTTCTATAATAGTGCCGGTAGAATCCTTGTTAAAAGCCGCTATGTCAAAGGCGGCAACAATGGGCTGAATATTGGAATTCATTACCGCGTGGTACATGGGCTGCATACTGTCTTTTGACAGCTCATCAAACGAGATCTTTTTAAGAAAGATTTTGTTGTTGGGCCCTTTTTCAAAGCTTACCACGTTATTGCCAATCTGGTCGCCGGCATAGCCAAAGAAGAAATTACGCATGCCGGCTGCGGCTTTGGAGAGGCGGTTGACAATTAAAATATCCCTGCCCAGTAGTGAATCGGCAATTTCAAAATACCATTTGTCTTCTACTTTGTGAACGGTAAACAAGCCTTTTTTGCTGATGGCTTTGTCTGTTATTACATCCTTATACGGTTTCGGTCCCGATTTAAGCAGGCTGGAAAGTGAAGGAGTGGTTGAAGCGGCATTGCCATTGGCCGGGGTGGAAGGTTTTTTATCCTGCGCAAGGGCGGGAATGGCAAGGGCCAGCAAGACCAGTATCGCCAGGTGTCTCGGATTAAACGTTAGCATATACATGTAAATAAATTGTTTAGCGGTGAATTGTTTGACGGTGAAATTAACTAAAAGATAATAGCAAGTATTTGCCCCGTTACAGGAAAGGGAAAATTTTTATTTAAGAGGAAAAGTTTTCTTACATTTAAATCCTTTATCTTAACGCCTCCATCCAATATCAATGAAGCGTGACTGTGTGGATAAACCCGGTTTTGGGAAAACAGAAATTACTTATCTTGTGAGCCCTGTAAAATAATTTATCTTTCCTAATCTGATTTTTTAAAAATTTTTTTCAGTAGAATTGTGCAGTTAAAACACACTACTGGCAAATTAAAAATTACTAAAAACACTAAAAACAAACGATCATGGCAGAAACAAGACCAACTGCAGCTAAGGCATCCACTTCATCTGTGCAACCAAAGAGATCCAGCAACGCTATTTCCTGGATGGCTCCGCTCTTTTGTATTATTATTGGCTACATCATCTGGCGTTTTGTAATTGGCAGTCCGGACAATTTTACTATTGGAAAGAATAATGGCGGTTTCTGGCCCGACCGTGATGGTGCAATTGGTACTTTTTCTAAAATGTACCAGGGTGGTATCATCGTTCCTATCCTTATCGGATGTTTTTTAACTGTATTGACTTTCGTAATTGAGCGTTTCATGACCGTTACAAAAGCCAGTGGTACCGGCAACAATGCAGAGTTTATCCGCAAAGTGCAATACCATCTTGCCAACAGGAATGTGGATGCAGCTTTGGCAGAATGCGACAAACAAAAAGGTTCTGTTGGTAATGTAATGAAAGCCGGTCTGCGCAAATACAAAGAATTAATCAGCGATACACAGTTGGATACTGAACAAAAAGTATTGTCTATCCAGAAAGAGGTAGAAGAAGCAACAGCGCTTGAACTGCCTATGCTGGAAAAAAACCTGGTATTCCTTTCAACCATTGCATCAGTGGCAACTTTGCTGGGACTGCTGGGAACGGTAATGGGTATGATCAGATCGTTCTCTGCATTGGGTGCTGAAGGTGGTGGTGAAGCAGCCGCTAAATTGTCTCAGGGTATCTCTGAAGCCTTGTACAATACCGCTTTGGGTATCGGTACATCTGCCGTGGCAATTATTATGTATAACGTGTTTACTACAAAAATTGATGGTATCACCTATGGTATCGATGAAAGTGGTTTTACGTTAACACAAAGCTTTGCTTCTTTGTATAAATAAGCAGCAGATTGTTTTTAGTTTTGCATAACAAAGACGTTATGGAATCTGGCAGGTTTCGAATCTAATAAGTGAACTAATTAATATATCATGCCAAAAGTTAAAGTTGCACGAAAAAGCACTTCAATAGACATGACCGCGATGTGCGATGTGGCATTTCTGTTGCTGTCTTTCTTTATATTAACAACAAAATTTAAACCTTCAGAAGCACTGGCCGTAGTAACACCCAATTCTGTTTCTGCCAAAGCCGCTCCTGAAAATGATGTGGTGCTGATTACCATAGATAAGGAAGGCCGGGTTTATCTTTCAGTGTCTGACAAAAATACAAGTGAAAAAAGGGCTATCATTGATGCCATCAACACATCAAAATCGCTTAACCTCACGGCTGCACAAAAGGCTGCGTTTGCGCGCGCCAATTCTTATGTAGGCGTTCCTTTTTCCCAACTGGGCGGTTTGTTAAGCACCCCACCAGATGATATCAAAAAGATAAAAATGGCTGGTATACCTGTTACTGATACTTTAAATAATCAGTTGGTCGACTGGTTGCTGGCAGCCAAACAGGCTTTTGAAGGAAGGAAAATGGAATTGCTGGTGAAAGGCGATAATGATTCAAAATACCCTTCTTTCCAGGGTGTTATAAACGCTTTTAAAAAGAATGACCTGTTGAAATTCCAGATGGTGACTAATCCTGAAGGCGTACCACAGGGAACCGAATTGTACCGGATTAATAAAGAAAAAAATAAGTAGGAAACCGGTAAGTAACACAACTTATTAATAATTAAAAATTTTACGCCATGGCAGAAATGGATACCTCCGGTGGGGGTGGGCATAAAAAAGGACCAGGGGTTAAAAAGAGTAAGAAGCTGTCTACAAGGGTAGACCTTACACCCATGGTGGACCTTGGTTTTCTGTTGATTACCTTTTTCATCTTCACCACAACAATGAGTCAGCCTACGGCAATGAAATTAAACCTGCCGAAGGACACTGATAAACCCGAGGAACAAAATAAGGTAAAAGAATCAGGTGTGTTAACCCTTTTATTGGGCAAAAACGACCAGGTATATTATTATGAAGGCACCCTGGCTCCTGATGCTTCCAACTTTAAGAGCTCTAACTTTAAAGAAATCAGGTCAGAGATCCTCAGCAAGAAAAAGTCCACCGATCCAAAAGATTTTGTGGTGGTTATTAAACCAGACCAGGATTGCGCTTATAAAAACGTAGTTGATATGCTGGATGAAATGCTTATTAACGACGTAAAAAGGTATGCTACGGTAGAAATTTCCCCGGTAGAATACCAGCTTATACAGGCAACTGAAAAAAGCGGTGGTAAATAACCATTTTGTTTGTGGAATTATAATTGAGAAGCATCTTATTTTAAAAGAAATACCATGTTAGATGTAAATAAAATAATGAGTGCCGATATCCTGGACATCATTTTTGATGGCCGCAACAAGGAGTATGGCGCTTATGAATTGCGCAAGTCTTATACCAAGCGCCTTACGCTTGCCCTGGCTGGTATGGCGGCTATCCTGGCACTTGTATTTATAGGCTATTTTGTTGCCAATACCATTGCTGCCAATTCAAAGAAAGAAGCGATGGTAGTAAAAGATGTGCAACTGGAAGAAATAAAACAGGAAGAAAAGAAAAATGAACCACCACCACCACCGCCGCCACCCAAACAGGAGCCGCCAAAAGTGGAAATGGCCAAATTTACCCCTCCAAAAATTGTAAAGGATGAGGAAGTAAAAGAAGAAGAAAAACCACCAGAACAGGAGAAACTGGAGGATACCAAAATTGGAACTGTAAACCAGGAAGGTGTAAAAGATGAAGGTATTGTTGCCCCGGTTGACAATGGCAAGGGTGTAGTAGAAGCCCCTAAAAAGGAAGAAGAAGACTGGGATAAAACATTTACCAAAGTTGAAATAGAATCAGATTATCCCGGTGGACAAGGTGCCTGGATACGCTACCTGACAAAAACACTGGTTTACCCGCAGGATGCACAGGACAATGAAATACAAGGTACTGTAGTGGTGCAATTCATTGTGGACAAGGAAGGCAACGTGAGCGATGTAGAAGCCATCAGCGGACCTAACGAATTAAGGGCTGAAGCTGTACGTGTAATTAAGAAAAGTGGTAAATGGACAGCTGCCGTTCAAAATGGCCGCCAGGTAAAATCTTACAAGAAGCAGCCTATTACTTTCCGCCTGGAAGCACAATAGCAACAGAAAATACTATTAGTAAAGAATCCCTTCTGAAAAGAGGGGATTTTTTATTGGGCTACTGTCTTTATTTTTGATGGTTTAAAATCAGCATCGTACAATGGCAGCAAACAGGGGGGGATGGGACGATACCATCGTTGCACTGGCAACGCCGCAGGGCCTAGGAGCAATTGGGGTAATCAGGGTAAGCGGTAGTAATGCGATTGCTATTGCCGCCTCTTTGTTTGCTTCAAAAGATCTAAGGGCGGTGGCATCTCACACTGCCCATGTGGGTATTTTAAAGGAAAACGGCCAATTGCTTGATGAAGCCGTAGTGACTATTTTTAAAGCACCGCGTTCTTACACCGGGGAAAATATAGCGGAGATCTCCGCTCATGGTTCGCCCTTTGTGATAGAGCAAATTATACAGGCCTGCATCCGTGCGGGCGCCCGGCTGGCAAAACCTGGCGAATTTACCCAACGTGCTTTCCTGAACGGAAAAATGGATCTGGCCCAGGCCGAGGCTGTGGCCGACCTGGTGGCAAGCAATACCGAAGCCAGTCGCACGGCGGCCATACAAAATATGCGGGGAGGCTTCTCCCATGCCCTGCTGGCTTTGCGGGAGCAATTGATAAAATTTTCTGCATTAATAGAACTGGAACTGGACTTTGCAGAAGAAGACGTGGAGTTTGCCGACCGGCATCAGTTCGTTGAGCTTATTAACGGGTTGCAATCGGCCACCCGGCAGCTGTTGCATTCTTTTTCGCTGGGTAACGTTATAAAAAATGGGGTGCAGGTAGCTATTATTGGCAGGCCCAACGCAGGTAAATCTACCCTGCTCAATACCCTGCTGAATGAAAACCGCGCCATCGTAAGTGAGATAGCCGGCACTACCCGCGACACCATTGAAGAAGTCATTAATATTGAAGGGTTGTTGTTCCGGCTGATTGATACCGCCGGCATACGCAGCCACACCAGCGATACGATTGAAAGTATAGGTGTGGCGCGCGCCATGGAAAAAAGAAGCCAGGCCGACCTGGTTGTTTATTTGTTTGATGTAAATGAATTGGGCGTTGTTGAACTGGCAATGGTGGAGAATGAATTTAAAAACGAGCAATTGCGCTATTTGCTGGTGGGCAATAAAGCCGACGCTTCTATCGAACAGTACAGGCAAAAATTCAGCGCCTTTTCTAACCTGCTGCTGATTTCCGCAAAAGATCGGCTGGGTATTGACGAATTAAAAAATAGACTGGTCCGGTCCGTAGCGCAGGGAGGCATTCATACAGAAGCTACGCTGGTAACCAATACCCGCCACTATGAAGCCCTGCGGCAGCTCGACAATGCCATTGCCGAAGTAAAAACCGGCTTGTCGAACCATCTCTCCGGCGATCTGCTGGCCATCGATATCCGGAATTGTCTTCACTGGCTGGGAGAAATTACCGGCGAAATTACCAATGAAGATCAGCTGGATTATATTTTTAGTAAGTTTTGTATTGGGAAATGACCATCATCACATTCTACACGTGTTTCCAGCGGAATACATTCAAACTAAAGCAGTTTCATTTGCTTTTTTACGGCTTTTTTTGCCGTTAGTAGCCATTTTTTTGTTGTTAATGTGGTTACTATCTAAAAAGTAGTGGAAGTTTAGGTTACAAATTAAGGATTTTGATGCGGTATGATACTCAACGATACGGTATGATACAGTTTCAAGAAGTAAATAGTAACCTAAACACAAGCACAAATGAGTAGTAATATCAGGATTGTAAAAACATGCGAATTTTGTAAGAATGAATTTATAGCCAAGACAACGGTAACCCTGTAAGTGTCCCTAAATGGCAGACAGTTTAAAATTAGAGAAATCATTAATTTTAAACTATTAAACATGAAAAAGACAAGATTCACAGAGACCCAGATTGTTTCTATTCTCAAGAAGCAGGAAGCAGGTATTCCGACCAAAGAGATTTGTCGTGAATGCGGTATTTCAGAGGCCACGTTTTACAATTGGAAAAGTAAGTATGGCGGTATGGAAGCGGCTGATGTAAAACGTTTAAAGGATTTGGAAGAAGAAAACAGCCGCTTGAAAAAGATGTATGCCGACCTGGCCATGGATAATGCTATTTTAAAAGATTTATTCACAAAAAAAGGCTGGGCCCTGCCACCAAAAGGCAATTAACGGAGCAGATAGTCGAAGAGCATCATTTGCCAGTGAGCAGGGCCTGTAAAATCATAGGCTTTCCGCGTTCTCAATTCTATTACAACAGCAAAAAGGATGATTCAGAGATTATCCAGGCTTTACAGGAACTGGCGTTTAAACACGTGCATTATGGCTTCAGAAAACTATTTACATATCTGAGACGCTCTGGTAAAAGCTGGAATCATAAAAAAGTATATCGTGTTTACAAACTCTTAAAACTGAATAAGCGGAGAAAAGGGAAACGCAGGCTGCCGTCCCGCGTCAAACAACCATTAACCCAACAAACATCGATCAACAGCAGTTGGAGTATGGATTTTATGAGCGATAGTATGGTCGGCAACCGCAAGTTCAGGACATTCAATATAATGGACGATTGTTCCAGAGAAGCACTGGCAATTGAAGTGGACACTTCCTTATCGTCAAAACGAATCATCAGAACCCTTGAAAGAGTGATAGAGCAGCGAGGTAAACCCGCAACAATCAGAACAGATAATGGGCCGGAATTTACTTCTGGCGATTTTGAATCATGGTGCAAGGAAAAACAAATTGCAATTCAATATATCCAACCCGGAAAACCAATGCAGAATGGCTATATAGAACGTTTTAACCGGCTTTACCATGAAGCAGTACTGGACGCATATTTATTCTTTGAACTGGAACAGGTAAGGCAATTAACAGTGGAATGGATGGATGAATACAACCATCGACGACCACATGAATCTTTAAATAATCTAACACCCGAAGAGTGGAAGATTATGCTGGCGAAAAAAGAAAATACTCTAAAACAAACTGTCTGAGAAACGGGGTACTTACAGGTGAATTCACTGGTGAAATGGTGGCGAAATTATAGGCCAAAAGAATTTGGCTGTTTAAGTGAAGTGAGGTTGTTTCTTTACTCTTTTAATGCTAAAAGAACCTCAGAATCAAAATAATAATGAGATAAGTATGTCAGTAAGCCTAAGCTTGGAGGAAGGTTGGAAACTTGTCTTAATATAATTTCATTTTTTTCATCAATTCTCTTATTGATTATGCTAAGCATTGTTTTAATTATACGATCAATTTTTGCGCTGACATTTTCAGTTTCTTGTTTTAATCGATTTGACATATCTGCCATGAATTTTTGAGCATCGGTAATTCCTCCGAGTTTTTTCGATTTTTTGGAGAATAGATAAGCGGGATCGGAGTGTTGTTCTAGTGAAATATGATGATCTTCATCATCAGGTAAAGCTCCAATAAGTCGCGGCCTTATAAAGACTGAGTTATTTAAAACAGATGTATTTGTATAGTGATGATTTAGTTCTGCTTGAGTGGTGAAGAAGGGCGCTACATAATATACTTCATTAGTGCCATTGTCAAGTTCAAGTAACATATTGTGCTGTTGGCTAAGTTTCAAGGGCATCAAATGAATCCTGAAAAAGGGAGGCGTGAGTAGCGAATGATCTTTGATTTCGATCGAATTACTCTTTACCATTCGATGAGAAAGTTTGAACTGTAAAAAGATCGGAAAACCTACTCTATTAAGTTGTAGGTCGTAGCCACCCCCAGCACCCCCTTCTCTAATTAAAGAGGGGAAAATGGGAGCGCCAATCATAAAGGCTCTTTGTTGTCTTATGATTTCTTCAGTAACCGCATAACCAAATGAAAATTCCGAAATAGCAGGTCTCATATTACATTTTTTTTGTTGCGGCATCAGCAAAATCCTTCCTAAAGGAATTTATTTACGGATTGGGCGCAAGTCCGTTGGCAGCTTTACGATGATTGCAAACAAAATTCGGTTAAAATCTCGTTGTTTTTGGCTGTATTTTAAAAGTAAATTTTCAGAAATATTTTTCCTACTAATCTGCGACTAATTCCTTCAAAACCTGCTAAAATAGGGCAAAAGCACTTTCTGTATTGATGCTCCAAGAAAGTACACGGGTGGAACTTGCCGCGGTGAATTCACCGGTGAGATGGTGGTGGATTACAAAACTTATAAAAGTCCCACTTGCAAAAATGGATAATAGTCGACGAGATGAGTTTGATAACCAATTAAGCGTCAAATAAAACGCCCAATTGCTGTAGTAAAGAAAAGTAAAATTTTATATATATATTTAATAAACAAAAAGTTGACACCCACAAATATGCCAGGCCAAATATTTATAAGTTATCGAAGAAAAGATAGTCAGGGGATCACCGGTCGCATTTATGATAGACTGTTACCTCATTTTTCTAAAGAACAACTTTTTATAGACATCGATACTATTCCATATGGAGCTGATTTTGTAGAAGTTATTGAGGATGCGGTAAGTCAATGCGACATATTAATAGTAATAATTGGTGATAGGTGGGTCAACCTGATGGATAAAAACAACATCCGGTTGCTACACAAGCCAAATGATTTTGTACGCCTGGAAATTGCTTCAGCTTTAAAACGACAAATTGTTGTTATCCCCGTTTTAGTCGATAATGCACAAATGCCTAATCCGGAAGATTTGCCAGATGACCTTAAACCATTATTGAGAAGAAATGCAATTGAAATAGTTCACAATAGGTTTCATTCGGATTCAGAGAGGCTTATAAGTGCCGTAAAAAAAACATTGGCGCAAAATTCAGAATGGAATGATTTGGTAAAGAAACAAAAGGTGGAGCTGTTTGAAGAATATTTAATTAATAATCCTCATGGAAGATTCAGAACTGATTGTATGCTGGAGATTTCAAAGATCAACACCCTGGATGAACAACATTGGAATGAGGTAAACAACAGCAATAGTTTAGATTTATTAAATAATTATATTAGTAGGTTCCCAAAAGGGAAATTTAAAGCTGTTTGTCAGACTCAAATTAAAAACCTGGTAGAATACGAGCAAAGGCGCCAGCAAATGAATACGATTGCGCCTAAGCAGGATGAAAGGTTGCCTACGCAAAGTAATGAAATAGCAGAGCGCGCACCTGAAAAATTACTTAATGATGATAAGAATAAAATAGAACATGAACATATCGAAAAATCCACAGCTAAACATCAGGGTGAGCTCAATGATTTTAAAAATACCCTAAGTGAAGATGATTCGACCTCAATCCCCGGCCTTGTTCATGGATCTGAAGATTCGACTTTGGGAATATATAAAACAACGAGTTATGAAACTGGAAATAGTAAAGAGGAGTATAAATCTAAATATAGGGGCATAAAATGGCTAAATCCGAAAATAAGTTTAAGTGTGATTGGAATTATTATGGTAGCAACCATTGTAACCTTCTTGGTCTATCGTTACAATCACACTTCGCATTTGGATAGCCTGATTAGTGCCGAGGCACTGGCTTCGGCAGGCCGCATTGTGGATTCTATTCGTTTGAGTTGCGACAAAAGCTTGACATCACTGGTAATAGTTGACAATGATACCCTAAGATCAATTTATAACAGGGCCAGGAAATATGATTCCAGTAATAATTATGTTGAGGAGCTTAAATGGCTCCAAAAAGGCCTGGCATTTTGTAAGCCTGGCAATAATTTGTTTGGATCATTTTTGTATTCATATGGGTACTTATATTATAAGGGCTGGGGTGTGGACTCCGACCGGAAAAGGGCATATGATATGTTTACTATGGCAGTAAAGAATGGTCTTCCGGGGGCAGTCTGTGAAATCTCTTACATGCACTATGGCGATAAACAAGATGATTGGTGGAGGGAATGTCAGATGTATACACAGCATGAATATTAACAAACTGGAACTTTTCTGGCTTAGATGTTAGCAAAACTGACAACTCTCTTTCCCACTAATCTGTCACTAATTCCTCGAAAACCCGCTCCAGTAGCGGGAAAGTACTTTCTGTATTGATGCTCCAGGAAAGTCCAAGGGTGGAACTTGTTGTGGTGAATTCATTGGCGAGATCATTGGAGAGACTATCATAAAGCTAAAACTAAGAAAGTAAGAAAAAGTTTTTATCTTGGAAAAATCCAACCTCAAAATTGATCGAATATAGGATCCGCTGACACAATCACCTGAATGATTATATTTATCCTGTGGATTTGTCAATTATTAAAAATTTTGACACCTTTGATTATGAAAAGGATTTATGTTTTAGATATTTTATGTGTTATCCTTCTGGCTGTATTTTCGACCGGTTGTAAAAAGAATAGTGATTCAGGCTCGTCAATCCAGCCTATCGTTGTGACCAATCCGTCCATGAGTATTGGCTCAACTTCAGCGGTTTCCGGGGGCAAACTCACGAATGCAACGGCTGTTACAGACAAAGGAGTAATATGGGGAACTGACAGCAGCGCGCTTTCTGTTTCAGCTTCTAATAAAATCAGTAACGGAACTGGTCCTTCAGGTTTTACAGACACTATCATAAATTTACTACCACATACTAAATATTATGTCAAAGCATACGCGGTTACTGGTTCGTTGGTAACGTATGGGGTAGCAATGAGTTTCACCACTTCAAGAGCTGTATATCTTGCTGGTTACAACGGAAGTTCAGCTGCTTATTGGAAAGATGGGAAATTATTTTCTCTCCAGGGAGGTGATTATGCACGTTCAATCTTTGTGGTAGGTAATGATGTCTATGTCGCAGGACAGAACACTACTAATTTGGGCTTGCAGGCAGTTTACTGGAAAAATGGAGTGCCCGTTTACCTTAATACTGGAAACACCAGTGCAGTGGCCAATTCAATTTTTGTTGATGGTTCTGATATCTATGTTGCGGGATATGAACTGTTTAATAATATGACCGGCTTTCCGGTTGCCAAATACTGGAAAAATGGCTTGAGCGTACCATTGGTAGATGGAACCTATCATACTGGTGTTGCCAATTCACTAATTGTCAATGCAGGCGATATTTATGTAGGTGGTTATGTGTCGAGAGGACCTGGATCCTCGGTCAACTATGCTGCTTATTGGAAAAATGGCAGACTCGTTCCTTTAAGTGACAGCACCAAAACTATAGCTACTGTTCAATCTATTTTTGTAAAGGGCACCGACGTATATGCAGTAGGATATGAAAAAGGCAGCACCTTAGTAGGCGGCATCAGTTTGGCTAAGTACTGGAAAAATGGATTGCCAGTTACTCTTACTGATGGAACACGGGACGCAGTTGGGTGGTGGATTTATGTTAACGGGAGCGATGTATATGTGGCCGGTAGTGAATATAGTACTGAAACCTTATACTCTATCGCCAAATACTGGAAAAATGGCATTGCATTTTCTCTTACCGATGGAAATGAATATGGAAGCGCTTACGGTATTTTTGCATTGGATGGTGATGTATATGTGACTGGCGGGGAGGATGATTATTTTGACGCAAAATACTGGAAGAATGGAATAGTTCAGCCCCTCCAATTAACGGGAAAATATACCAGAACACTTGCAATGTTTGTACAATAGCTTGCCAGGCTTTCAACTAAAGGTGCATTTTTTGGCTTAGCGTCGAAAAGCTAGGTTCTCGGCTTTTGTAGAAAAAACGGGATGTGAGACCCCTTCCGCCACTACGATTTAAACTTAATTCGGCGTGGGCAAGTGGGATTAAGGTTACTAGATTTTCAATATGGAAACGCTCCTCATTGTACTAAAACGCCGGATTTAGACATTCCCATGGATGGGCGAGAACATTCATATTTGGAACTACACGTGGCGAATTAATTGGAGACATTATGAATGAAATACTCTTTATAAAATTGAGACTGGCTGGGTATTAATTTTTTAGATTTAATAGCATCGAAGTCTTTGAAAAATTGAAATGTTTGCAATTGTTTTTATAAATAAAATCTTTATTTTTTCAGGTAGAGAACCTATAGGAATTTAGAAATCGTTTTACCACTAATCTGTCACTAATTCCCTCAAAACCCGTGATAATCACGAAAACTTACTTTCTGTATTGGGAAGTAACCGGGCATAACAAGCAAATTATATAAACATGGTAAAAACGCTAAAGCCCTTTAAATAGGGCTTTTAGAGTTTTTACTTGTCTACTTAGTTTACAAGGCCCCTTTTTTTTGTGTTATAATTTGTACCTTATTTGTCCTTTAAACAGCCGGGTACAAATCCGGCATTTTTTGTCAATTTATCTTAAAGAGTTTGCAATTTTTTAATCGCCACTACTGAACCAAATAAGACGATGGCGCAGAGATGTTCGATTGACCTTAAAATTGAACAACGCTTAGTGAGCGTTCTTCCTTGTCATAAAATGCGTAGAAATATTTTTCGTTCAATAAAAAAAGATTTTCACAGTCTGATGGCACTTTTAGTCCTGCTGTGAATACTTCAATCTTATCATTAATGGAGGGGGGTATGTCTCCATTAATATGTTCAGAAGAAAAATCATTTATTAGCATTTTGAACCGTGCGGATTTGGACCAACTACTTCTCGAGAACCCCCCGGTTGGCAAAAATATTGGTGCTGCGCCGGCACTACCCACCCACATTCCACCTCCGTTATAATATTTTACTTTTTTATATGAACCCAGCAAAAGTATGACGCTGTGACTACTGTCATCATGCAGGGCAGTAATTACCAATCGGCTATTTGTCATTTTTCTCAGCAATTGCTTTGTTTTGCCGAGTTCCCTGGTCACGCCGGCTACAAATGAATTACCTTCCTGGGTAATGGGTGTGTTTTTGAAATCAATTTCTTCATCGCTTTTTGACGTAAATTCTTTCAAAACCTTTCCGGAATAAAAATCAATAACCTGCAAAACCAATGCATCTTCGGTAGCCGAAGCATAATAAAGCTTATTTCCCAGCAGAAAAGAATTGTATACCATATACAACTTGTTATCCTGATCGGCCTTATTTTCAATGACACGTTTATTCATGTTATTTGACACTATATCAAAAGTATACACAGTGGTGGTTCCTTTTTGATTGTTCAAAACAAGTAACAGGGTATCGTTGCGTACATACAATTTTCTTGCACATTCCGCTATATCAATGTCGCACTCTCCCTCCATGTCTGTTTTTTCAATGTTTATATCGCCGGCATTCAGCAATCCAGCCCTGTCAGCAATCGCATCCCAGATATTAGTTTCAACGGGATAGTTATGCCTCTCAAAATTTATTTCATCAATAAATTTATAAATTATAAACTCCGATGTTTTTTTGTTAACAGTAAAGTAAAAGAAATGATTATCACCAGAAAGCCGGTTAATTATTTTTTCATTCTTTATGGCAAAAGGAATAACGTGCTCCGTAAGATTTTTGTCATTTAATGTAAAGCGCCAGGAATGCAAGCCGGGTTGCTTGCCATTATTCATAAAGAGATAAACATTCCCATTTTTAATAAATGCGCCTAAAAAAAGTTCCTCCATCCGCTTTTTAACTGTAAAAAGTTCTATAGCTCCTGCAGTTTTATCTATTAAAAACGCCTTGACGCTATCTTTTCCAACTACAAAACTGCAGGCCTGCTGTTTATTGCTAATTGTATGCAATTCAACTGAGCCTGCCCTCCAGCCTATAGATTGTACAGATTTTTTATCCTGGGCACAAATGGTGAAATAAAAAAAGCAGCATAATGCAATTAACGCAAAGCGCATAAGGTCTAATTTAATGGGCAATCAAGAAACGTATTTTTGCTGGATTATCCAATTTTCCACCAACAATTGTTGGGCAATAAGGGTTTACATTCCTGCAGTAACCGGTATAATTCCGTTGGAAATTGCCTTTCAGGTCAACATTTAACTGTTTACTGTTAAACTGCAAATCGTACGCAAACCTGATTGAATTTATGCTGATTCTTTGCTTTGCAGTCGTTCCATTACCGATTGTTTATACAGTCGACCGATGGGTATTTCACATTGTCCTATTTGCACAGCCAATGCATTATAACCGGAAATTTTGCTGAGGGAAACAATATACGACCGGTGCACCCGGATAAACTTGTGTTCGGACAAAATATTTTCAATTGCACTAATGGCACGTTTTACCAGAAAATGCCGGCCTCCGGTAAGAGAAATCTTTACATAATCTTTCCAGCTTTCGATATACTCAATTTCATTCACAAAAACTTTTTTCATATCCCTGTCTACTTTCAGGTAAATAAAAGCAGCCGGGCCAGGGGATTCATTTACAGTGGCTACAGACACTTCACGGCCCATCATCCGGTTTAATTTGGTAATGGCTTTAAAAAAACGTTCAAAAGAAACAGGCTTAACCAAATAATCCACTGCATCCAATTCGAAACCATCAATTGCATATTCCCTGTAAGCCGTAACAAAAATTACTTTAGGCGGATGGGAAAGATTTTTTAAAAATTCAGTACCGATGATGCGGGGCATTTTAATATCCAGAAAAATAACATCAACTGGTTTGTTCCGCAATACGCCTAAAGCTTCAATTGCATTTCTGCACTGGCCCACAATTTCCATGTCATGAAGGGAAGAGATATATTTAGCCAGCACTTTCAATGCCGGAGGCTCATCATCTATAAGCAGGCAACGAAGCTTCATACGGTGATAGTTTGGGCAGTTACAGGAGGAAGATGCGGCGCTGTATAAGCTGATATGCCACCGCACAATTTAACCATCAAGGAAACTGCAAAAAAATCTCCCTCATCATTTATCTTGAGTTCATATTTTCCGGGGTAAAGTAATTCGAGACGTTTTTTCACATTGTTGATACCAATGCCATTATTGCTGTGCGAAATATATTCGTTTTTGCTATTGGTAATTTTGAATTTTAATATATTGTTCGTTACGGATATATCCACTCCCATCCAGGGTTTTTCGATTTGCTCCGATGCGCCATGCTTAAAAGCATTTTCCAGGAAAGGAAGCATCAACAAGGGTGATATGAAATTGGCGCTGATATCGCCTTCTGCAGTCCATGATATTTCTATTGTATTTCCATAACGTTCTTTTTCCAGGTCAATATAATCTTTCATGATCTCGACTTCTTTCTCCAACCTCACTTCTTCTGCCTTGCAATCATAAAGCATGTAGCTAAGCAATGATGAAAGTTTTAAAATAAGTTCCGGCGTTTTGGGTGATCTGTCGAGAGAAAAAGAATAAATATTATTAAGCGTATTAAACAAAAAATGCGGATGCACCTGTGCTTTGAGCAGTTGGAGTTCGGCTGTTATCTTTTCCTGTTGCACCTGTAGAAATTCTCTTTGCTTCAATAACCACTGCCTGCCAAGAGATAAAGAAGAAAAACAAGCGGTAGTGGTTAACACGCAAAGGAAACATTGCCATGCATAAGCATCCCCGTGGGGTATGTGCATCAGATCTAACACAGGAGCGGATATGTACCTCAGAAAATAGACAGTGAGGTACCACCCAACTACCAGCCAGAAAAGGAGTGCGCCGGGAAATACCAGGTATTTGCCTTTCAACAGCAGCTTTGGAATGGCAATGTATGAAACTGGATAGCTGAAGATTATAAAGACCGGAATCCAAAGTCCGATTCGGATAAAATTATCAGTGAATGCTGACCCAATGACTGACAAGAAGCTGGCCCAGCCAAAAAGCCATAACAACCAAAACGAGACATGCCGCTGCACCCTGTATTTCGGGGAAAAAATAAACTCATTTGTTTTGATCGTATTCACGCTGGAATCTTGCTTTCCACAATTTAAGCAATTACTCTGTATGATTGTTTACCAGAAAACTAAAATAGACAAACAACATTCAATTGCAGACAAACAGCATTTTTCTTTCCTGAAAACCACAAACCCGTTTTAATTGCTTTGTTTCTGAGAAATAAATCTGTTAAGCGATTATAATTTATAGTAAGCCAGGCTGTGTCTATTTTGCCTGCACGTTGAGATGGCCGTCCATTTTCCAGGAAAGCCCACAGACATAGTCTTTATACCAGGCGCTTTTTGTCCTCTTGCCAGGTATACTTCCTGATGCAAAGCCAATTGAAATCATAAACTGCAAACAAAACCTTTAGACAGTTATGTCGCAGACAAGCGGTAAACCCGGTAAGAGTAGTAAAAACGACATTAAAGATCCGCATCTGATTCTTAAAATCGTACCCTTCACCAGTCGTAATGTCTCATTAATTAATATTTAATACTCAACCATGAAACAAAAAATCGTTTATGCAATGTTGCTGGTTGCAGCTGCATCATTGGTTAATCTTTCGTGTAAGAAAGAATCAGACCCGGAGACCAATGGTCATCTGCAACAAACCAAAACTTATTCTTCGGATGTAGTAAAAAAATGGCTGGCTGTTCAATTACCTCTGTTGTATTCTCCTGCTGTTTCTTATGGAGTTAATCCTGGCAGATACATGGCTTATTGTGGTGTAGCCCTATATGAAGCCGTGGTGCCCGGTATGCCTTCGTATCAAAGTCTTTACGGCCAACTAAACGACATGCCCCAAATGCCTCAAACGGAACCGGGCAAAGCCTATCATTGGCCAACCTGCGCCAATGCCGCCCTGGCTGAGATGACCCGGAAACTTTTTACCTTTACTTCTGCAACGAACGACGCGGCGCAAAAACTAGAAGATGAATTGAATGTAGCCTATAAAACAGAAATTGGTGACACTGCAATTTTTGAACGGTCAAAAGCCTTCGGAAAAGCTGTAGCAGAAAAAATCGCTGCCTGGTCCACTACGGATCATCCATGGTCTTCCTGGTCATCCCTGGTATTGACCAACAACAGCCCTGGCCTTTGGTGGCCGGAAAATAATAATCCCACCATTGCCAATGGCCTTGCTTACTGGGGTGACACCCGTACCATGGTTGCTGGCAGCATTGACAATGTAACATCAGTGCCTTATGTATATAATGATGCAGAGGTAGTTTCTTCTTATTATAAGGATTTTAAAGAAGTTTACGATTTATCAAAAAACCTGACCTATGATCAAAAGCGTCTTGCCAAATATTATGATGACCCGGCCGTGAATGGTTATCCCGGCGGATCGAGCTACATTTCTGTATTTAAACAAATTCTGGAACAACAAAATCCGGCACTCGACATCAGCGCATTTGCTTATGCAAAAACCGGCATCAGTCTGTTTGATGCCACTATTGGTTCCATGAAAGCAAAATTTCATTTCATGCAGGAAAGACCCTTTCAGTTTATCCGCAGGGTGATAGAGCCCTCCAATGACCCGGCCACCTGGTGGAAGCCTTTTATTTCCACACCACCCTATCCTGATTTTCCGGCAAATCACGCAGTTTTTAGTGGTGCATTTAGCGAGGCGCTCACCGGCATTTTCGGCGATAACCTGTCTTTCACAAACAGCACGTATAAAGGCAAAATGATTGATTTGGGAAAAGGTCCGGAAGATATGGGTAGCTATTCCTACAAGTCTTTTTATGAATTTGCCAGTGCTATTGCGATTTCAAGAGTTTATGGAGGTATTCATACGCGTCATGCGGTGGAAGAAGGCACAAAACAGGGAATAAAAACAGCGCAAAATATTAACAGCAAGGTAAAATTTCGGAAAGAATAAAGGAAGACCGGGAGAATAATATCAAGGGAAACGGATCAATATTATTTGGCTGGTGTGTTATCATGCTCAATCGCTACCGCTGTTTTAATTGTGTTGGAGGCTGGCAGCAGGCCCAAGATTGCGATCAACCAGGCACCGCACGGCAATTTCAAAGAGGCTATGATTCCTCGGCACACCGGCATTTCATTGCTGCCTTGGGAAAATAGCGCTCAAAGGATAGCCCATGGATGATTAAAAGGTGGATCATCGTGATCTTTTCCCTTTACGATTTTATAAAGGGCTTTCATAAACGGCTTCCAGTAATTGTTATACAAGTTGCGATAATACTGTTTCATGGCAATATTATTTTATTGTATAGAGAAAACGATTAGAAATATTTCTTTTTCAAAAAATATACCTGAGGGATAAACAGTTGAACTTTTGACAGCATTTTGCCTGCCTGTCACATTTCTATACTGCGTCTTCCCTCATCCTGCAATTTTTTCAGTTACTGGTTATTCAACACTTCACCGGGCTGTAGAAAAAAATCAGCATGATTTTTTTCTACAGCACAAACTCTTCATTATAGTTAAATTTAAGTTGCTGTAAATACCGCTTTTATGGTTGCAAATTCGTGCCAGTTTTCCCGGCCTTTGTTTATCCTTTTAGCTTACTGCTGCCCACCGGCGGCATGTCTAAAGTGAAAACATTTCATGATATTTTTTCATAACCTTTTAAAATTCCCATCAAAAAACTGAAAAATTTTCAGGATTTAAATGCGGAGATCTGCTGGCATTTTCTTTGTCGGACCAGATTCGAATTACTTTTCATTAACCAAATTAAAAAGGAGGTTTGTTATGACAATCGTAAAAAGAAATGGAAACCTGCAACGTCATTTTCCTACGTTCTTTGATGATTTATTTAACCGCGACGTTTTTAATTGGGAGCTCACCAACTACTCGGACACCAATACCACGATTCCCGCGGTTAACATCAAAGAAACACCGGAAAACTACGAGGTAGAAGTAGCCGCACCCGGCATGGACAAAAAAGATTTTAACGTTCAGCTGGAGGGTAACCTGCTTACCATTAGCAGTGAAAAGCAAATGGAAAAAGAACAAAATGAGGATTCGCGCTATGTAACCAGGGAATTCAGTTACCAATCCTTTTCAAGGACATTTACTTTACAGAAAGATGTGATAGATACAGAAAAAATCCTTGCCACTTATAATAACGGTGTGTTGCAGCTGATAATACCTAAAAAAGAAGAAGCCAGGCAAAGGGGGCCGCGGCGGATAGCAATTTCTTGAAAACACTTTGAAACCCCAACACAAAAGTTGCCTCTGTCTGGGGCAACTTTTTTATAATTGCTCTTTTAATTTGCATTGATATTTATACAGCATGGCCCGTGGTAGTTCAAAACGCCCGTATGTGGTAATTTATGCAGATTCAATTCCGGTCTGTGTATACCCAATCGCTGCAATAGACCGAAATGATATGGGGCAAAAAAAGCTGTCAGCGGCAAATACCATGGCTATACACGGGGCATCATTGTAGTGGTCAATGTGGTGGAGATCAGTACACGATATTGATTGCGCAAAAAAAACGCCACTATCATCCAATTTTATCTGAAGCAGAACAATATAAGGCCATCGATTTTTCATTGGCACACGTTTTTTTGATAATTTTTTATAAGTACCGCAACCACCAATAGCTATGGGTTGCCTTATATTGTCCAAACCAGCGACAAGGTTTATAAAGTATTATTACCAGGCCTGCCCAAATCAAATAAATGGCCCATAAATGCAATCCGCTTTCTACACCTTTTGGCCTTCCAAACGTATTTGATCCAAACTCCAGTTGTGACCATGAAAATCCCTGCATCAATAAAACAACCAGTGTAATCAGATGGATTAAATAGAAATGAACAATAAAATAAAACAATGGCACTTTGCCATATACAGCAGCAATTTTTTTAAACCTGTCGCCAAATTGTTCTGAAAAAGCAAGCAATAAAAACATGATGCCCAGTGTGACCAAACAAAACACCAGTGAAGGCGGATACTTGCTTACATTCATAAATGACAGCAGGGTAAGTGTTGCCGATTTTTGTGACGACCATGGCACTGCATCTCCATAAACATTGATGAAACGAATAAGGGCAAAAAGCAGAAGAGCAATAACCCCAATTTGTATAAATATTTTTTTTCTTTTTTCTTTTTCCCGCTCAAATAATTGGCCGGTAGCAAAACCGGTAAGCATAATGCCCAGCCAGGGAATTGGCGGATAGCCTATAAAAAGAACCCTGCCGGCAAATGAGTAACCGCTCCGTCCAAAAAGGGGCGTCAACACAGTTTTAAACAACGAATTTTCAGCAAGGGGAATAGTGGGTACCAGGTTGTGACAAAATATGATTACCAGCCCAATGATGCCTATTTGTTTTGCAGGTAATTGTAATAATAAACCCAGTATAATGAAACCAACACCGGTGCTGGCGATTACTTCAAAAATTAAAGTATGAAAACCGGGGTCGAAAAAAAGGCCGAAGTTGACAACGGTAAATTCGAGCAGTATTAACCACAGTCCCCGTTTTAATAAATGTTTCCTGGTGTCGGCAATGTTTTTTTTAGATTGCAGAGAAATATATGCTGAAGTTCCGGCAAGAAAAACAAATGTGGGTGCACATAAATGCGTTATAAACCGGGTAAAGAAAAGAACAGGTGTTGTAGTGGCCAAATCGGTAGGACTTTGTGTCAGCGAATCGATATGTATTAAATCTCTTACATGGTCCAATGCCATTATTACCATTACTATTCCTCTAACGATATCAATACTTTTTATACGGGTCATCATTTTAAAGACAGATTTTTATTTTGACAGCCTTTAATACGCCTTAATTTGCCACCGATAGCCTGAAGGGAAACTGCAGTAACTTGCTTGTAAGATAAGGAAAGAATTGGATGGGATTAAGGTTCAATTTTTTGAGCTAATTCGAAATAATCGTATCATATCGTTTCAAATCGTATCATTGAAGCCTGTCCGTCACGGTTGGTTTTTGCTTTCCCGGCCTGTACAAATCCTGCAATTTTATATACCAGGAGCTGGAATAAAGTGGAAAAATAAATAACTATCTTTAGCCGGAACTAATTCTTGTCGTTAAAATTCTCATGGATATCTACCAGCAATACCGTCCTTCACCTTTGCTTGCCGATCTCGTAGAATGCTACTGGATGGTTCGTGCCCCGGGCAATACCCTGAACAAACACGAACGATTAATTCCCGGTGGACGGATTGAGATGATCTTCAATTTTGCTGATCCATTACGCTGGCTGATTACCCGGGAGGATACACAGGGTAACGCTATGCAAAATGCTTTTTTAATGGGGCCACGTGATCGTATCTATTATGCATACGGTGCCGGTACAATAGACATGGCAGGCATACGGTTTAAGCCGGGCGGGTTAGCGGCATTTACACATGTTCCGGCATTAACCATACTGAACCGGGTAGTTCCTGCAGAATATATTTTTGGTAGTGTCGTAAACAACTGGCAGGCATTGTTGTATGAAATGGAAACAGATGAAGATAAAGTAGACCTGCTTAATAAATTGTTGCTGCAGGTGGTAAAAAACTATGGTCCGGACATGCAAATGGTTAAGAAAGTAATTGAAGTCATACGCATAGACGCGGGCTCAACGCATGTTCAGTCCATTTGCGATAAAGCAGGATGGTATTATAAAAAACTGGAAAGGGCTTTTCAAAAAAACGCCGGATATACACCAACGTATTATTGTAAGATCGTTCGCTTTAATAGAGCACTTCGCCTAATGACAAATAGTCCCCGGTCATTGACCGAAATCTGTTATGACTGTAATTATTTTGATCAGTCACATTTTATTAAAGACTTTCACCAGTTTGCAGGTACTGCTCCGGGGAGTTTTAAAAAGGAAGACAACAGGGTAGCTTCTTTCCTGATCAAACATCAACCTGTCTAAAATTTACAATCATTCGTGAACAGCGGATGATAACTTTGAGGAATTATACATATCCTCTATGGTGTTCTTTCATGAAACAAGCTTTTTGAAAAACAAAAAGATCATTATCCCTGCATGCATTCTCTTTTCAGGGGCCGGCTGGTATTTGGCAGGCGGGATAACTGGTAGCTACTGGTGGCTGTTCTGGTTAGCTCCTGTGCCGCTGTTGTTCGTCGCTTTTAATGTACGTGGCCGGCAGGCGTTTTTTATTGCTTTTATTGCCTATCTAATCGGCAGGTTAAGCTGGCTTCACTATCTTTTAACCGTTTTACCGATGGCGCTTGCTATACTGTTCACAGTTATTCTGCCCCTTGTCTTTGCCACTGTAACAGTTGTCGCAAGAAAGATGGTATTGCACTCTTCACACTGGTCATCGGCATTCGCTTTTCCGGTGCTGTGGGTTTGTTTTGAGCATCTTGGGGTTTTGTTCTCGCGCGATGGTACTGCCGGCAGCATCGCTTATACCCAAAGCAATTTCTTACCGCTTATTCAAATAGCTTCTGTAACCGGTATACAGGGCATTACATTCATGCTAACTTTTTTTCCATCTGCTATTGCGGTGGCGCTGTTTTACCGGAAGGACAGGAGAATGGTGATTCAGTTAATGCGTATTTTGGCCGGTCTGCTAATAGTTGTGTTTACAATTGGCATGGCACGGATGAGCAGCAGCCCGGTTGCAACAACAGTTAGCGTGGCATTGGTTACAATAGACGAAAAAAATTACCGTAATGTGGATGACACGGATTATCGCAAGCAGTTACATATTACTGAACTGTATTTAAAACAGATTACTGCAATTGCAGCAAAGGCAGCGGTGGTGGTCCTTCCTGAAAAAGCGATCATTGTAAACGATTCAACCGGGACAGTCATCGGCCAGTTATTTATGAATGCTGCAAAATCGCTGCATGTAACTATTATCGCAGGCCTCACCAAAATAAAAAAAGATCATTACGAAAACAATGCATGGATAATTTCCGGCGAAGGAAAGCTATTGGTAGACTATAAAAAAGTAAACCTGTTTGAAGGTGAAGCGATGGAAGGATTTAAGCCGGGCAATACCATTGGCCTGTTTTACCATGAAGGAACAAAACAGGGAATAGCCATTTGTAAGGACCTCGATTTTCAGCCATTCATGAATCAATACGGCAAAGAAAAAATTGGGGTACTGTATGTTCCTGCCTGGGATTTTGTTATGGATGGGTGGTTGCACAGCCGCATGGCCATATTGCGTAGTGTGGAAGGGGGGTACCCGATGGTAAGAAACGCAAGGCAGGGAAGATTAAGTATAAGCGATTATCGCGGAAAAATTTTGTATGAAACAGCGAGTGAAAATAAGTCAGCTACCGTATTAACAGGAGCGGTTCCGGTAGCCGCGCATCCTACCATTTACAGCAAAACAGGGAACTGGTTTGGTATGCTGAACATTATAGCGGCGGGGTGTTTCATTTTTTTAATGGGGAGAAAGAAAACAGTAAAGCAATATTGAGGCTTATTCTGGCTCATAGTCATAAGGAAGCATAATCCCAATTTTTTCCCACCATCCCCAAAAGCCGCTAAGAGTAAGATTCGAATTTGGGAAATAATTGCCGTTTGCAAAAATGGCTACAGGGCTATTCATTAACATTGAAATTGCTGATAAGATTAAGCCCTTGCTGTTTTTATCATATTGCATATATTCATTTGGTGCCCGGGCATGGGTGTAAACTATTTGCAAAGTGTCTTTAAAAAACAAAAACTTGTTGTCATCCCTTTCATCTATGATACTATTGATGGATGTTTGCTCTGCAGCTACCCGATTGTTGTCAAGCGTAGATAGCGTGGTCTCCGCGGGAATAATTTTTATTTTCGTCTCCCGGTTATTAATCTCGTAAACCGTATCGAATTTCTCAACGCCATCATAGACCGGCACGCTGGCCGCTTCAGATGACAGTTCAATTTGTGTTTTGTTCACAACGCGCATTATCCTGAAACCTTCTTTGGCAGTAGTATTATTGTAAAGGCTCCTGATAAAATGCATTAATGAAATAGAATAAACGTTTTTCCTGTTTTGTTTAATTTTTGCTTCATTTTTTGTATCCTTTAAATTCATTTCATTGAATAAGGGGTAGCCGGAGTAAGAAACCGAATTATCAGCAAAACTAAAAGTGAATTCACGTAAATCGTAACGAATTGTATAGCCCAAAGCATTGTTTTCAATTAAAAGAGGTTCATCAGACCATACCTTAAGAATATTATCTTTAGCACTTCGCCTGAATTTTAGTGCTTTTGGATTTTTTATCCGGCAATCCCTTGCATAAACAGACTTGCCAATAAAATTCTCCACAAATAGATCTCCCCAATCGGCCCAACCATTTTTTTCAGCGGCAGAAACAACTACTTCGCCAAGAAGAGATGCTTTGTGAACTAATTCAATCTTTAAGGGGATTAATAATTTATCATGATCGAGTTGTACAACAAAAGTCTCGTAACCAATTGAAGAAACAATCAGGCTAAATTTACCGTTTGGAACTTTACCCAATCGAAAATTACCCAGATTGTCTGTAGTAGTGCCGTAAGAGGAATTGCTGATAAAGACACTTGCTGAAATCAAAGGTTTCAATGTTCCTGCCTCTACTATTTGCCCACTGCAAACTGTTTGAGCCAGCAAAGGCAAGTGAAAAAGAAAAATGATAATCGTCGCATTGAAAATTTTCATCATGGGGCACCTGTTCTTATTTGGCTAAAGTCGATTTTCTATTCAATAATTTTGTCAAGTTGTATTACATTTCCATTCTTATCAAGCCCTTCGGCAACAACCCTCAGACGTTTCCTGTTGCCGTTATTAAAACTTACAAAAATGTTGTGTGTTAAAGGTTCAGGTGAAGCTCCGGGATTCCAATACAATGTAGATGTACCATGATTTTTAGCCGACGTCTCAAAATTATGTTCAGCGGAAAATCCAGATTTTAAAAATTGCTCAAAGACAACTTTAGCCGGCGTTCGTGTATCTTCGGTGCCATTTTTAAGATATATAGCAATTGCCCCGTGAGGCCCATTGTCAGGTACATTTTGTAAGGTTCCGGGCTTATATATTCTAATCATGACTACATCAGCAATCCTGATTCCTGATAATACCTGCACCATCCCATCGTACCCCTCATTCCCGGTGTTCAAAAGACTTTCGTTTAAAAAAAATGAGGGCGAATTCAGTTTAAGCTGATCCATCGCGGATAGCCCATCCATAATATTGGAAAAGCGCCAATAAATTATTGGCAGTCCTTTGTCATAAGCATATAGAAGACCGGCTACTTTTCCATTAAGATATTCAAGCACGTTCACATCCATGTTTTTGGTGACTTCGTCGGTGGTAAGGTCAAGGGTAACGGCCCACGCGCCAGGACTGGCAAAAATGCCACTGGCATATTTCGCTATGGTGCTATCGGTATGTGTTTTCCCTCTTGCAGTAATGGTGACATTTGTTAGCATTTTTTCCCCGGCATGCTCCCCGGATAAATATTCTGCCGTAGATTCATGAGTATAAAAACCGGGATTTAGCAAGGCAGGCGCAATAACAAATGGAGTTTTGTAAATGGAGTCAATAATCGATTTATCGAATTCTATAGCAATTTTATTCGTGGTACCGCCTTGAGACTTAACGCCCGTCTGGAGGTATACAATGGCCGTATCATGAAAATAAAGATCATTAAATATAAAATGTCCGGTACTATCCGTAAAAGCATGCATTGGAATTGACAAAGAATCTTTCAATGCTTTCATTATCAGGAAAACGGAACCATTCATCAGGGGCATTTTTTTATCTCCATTAATTTCAAATGCCCTGCCCTTCATTGTGATTGATTTCTCTAATGTATACCTGACCTCAGGCTGTTTAGAGTGTAACAGTTTTTCTAAATTGAACCCAGCAGGTTTGGCGGTAATCATCAGCATGTCCAGCGCCCTGGTTTCACCGGGTTGCCTGGTAAGATACCACGCAGGTAATACCAGGTCACTTTCTGTCTCTGCGGACAATAAAAGCCCCGACAAGATGTTGTCGGCTTTAAGTGTATCGAAAACACTTTCGGTATCAGTTACTGAAATAGCAACCTTACCCTGGTAGGCATCGGGCAGATTTATCGAAAAGCTGGTTTTACCCTGGCCCGGATTATGTTGTACAGATTTGATTTCTGCGGAAGAACGACGATAATCATGGAGAAAAATCAGTCTATCGCCAAGTACCATACTATCCTCTGTCAATACAGACAGTTGCAATACACCGGGGCCAAAATTATTCAATAATAGGGGATACGGAGCGGATAACAATGTATCCAAAGGGTCGTTAAACGTTAATTCATCGAAATGAATTTTGGTAATGGAAACATGATTTTCCATCCGCGCACATAGTAACAAATTCTGGTACTTTTCTTTGTGCTCCTTAGTTCTGGAAATATGAAAAAAGACACTGTCTGTTAAAGAAGTATTTCTTGTTTCGGTATGTAAAACAATGCCTTCTGATTTACTTGCTGGCAGCGGAAATCTTTTAGTTTGCCCATTTGCTGTTATCAGAGCTGTATATATAGTTTGCGGAGAACAATGAATTACAAAACTTCCCATACCGTCATGAATTGTTTTCAGAATGGCAACGGTATCTCCCAGGTTATTTATAACCTTACCTGAAACCGCAACAGGAATACCATTGGAATCAATTGCTTTAAATACAACCAGGCTTGTGAGCCTGTTAACCAATTGGCCACTCTCTGGAAAGAATTGGACGGAAAAATTACTTTTGTCAGCAGTTGTATTACGGGGCTTGCTTTTACCGGTGCTTTCTACATATATTTTCTTGTAATAAAACATTGAGGAACTGAAATTTAACATCCAGGAAGTATATGCGCGTATATAGTAATTTCCCGCATTCATTGTCGACGGTAACAATAAGTCACCACGAAACGATCCATCCTCCACCGGCCTCATCATGCGGTTGATTACAAGACCCTTGTCGTTAAAAAGTTCAAGATATAAAATACCACTTGCTGAAAAAGGTTTTGCCTGGCGTGTAACATATCCGTTGAACCAAATAGTCTCTCCTGCGCTATAATTCTGTTTATCTGAATGCAGGTAAACTTTTTCCTTTGGATAAAGTGAATAATATTTAGTCAGCAACACACGAAGCGCCGGGATAGGGTCTCCCGGGGTTACGAACGAAGAGCCGATTATTAATAAAGTGCAAATTCCAATATGATATTTAAGCTTCATAAAGTTGTATAAACATATTCAACACCAATACTCACCATTAACATTACAATCATGCATAGGTTCAAGTTAAGAAAAACGGGCCGCTTTTTACCCCGGCAGTAAAACTATTAGTGCAATAATTGTTGCGTGCGCTGTTAATCTAAAAAAAGTTTCTTTTCCGGGTAGTGAAGATTCCGGGCCTGCTTTATTAGATAAATAGGAATCAGCCTTCCGTTATAGTACCTGAACTGGAAAATTCCAACGACTGAAATGGTTAATAATAAAAGATCAACGACCATTGCGGGTGGCCGGAAAAGTATCCGCATCATTAATACAGACAGGCTGAAAGATGATATAACAAACACGAAATAAATTTTAAAAATCTGGTGAAACGGCCTTCTCCGAAAATCCTATAAGGTTTGCAGCCCCTCAGGAGCTGCCCGGCAAACCTTATAGGATTGAAACGGCTGTTCTGCTGCGGACACTCTATGTATCGTAACCGCACAACCTGAGCAGCGCCGGCCTACCAGATGAATTGATTGTTACCTCTTTATAAACATGGCACTACATTGGTTTCAGAACAGCTGTTAGACTGCTATAAGCCATGATAAAAAACTATTTTAAAACCACCCTCCGCAACCTGTTCAAAAATAAGGCCTTCAGTTTTTTGAACATTGCGGGGCTGACCATTGGCGTCACCTGTGCCTCGCTTATCCTGCTGTGGGTACAGGACGAGCTGAGCTTTAACCACAATTTCAAAAAAAGGGCTGAGCTCTATACCATTTACGAAAACCAAACTTACGAAGGCAAGATATCCACTTTTAAGGCCACACCCGGCCCAATGGCCAAAGCAATAAAGACAGAGATTCCCGGAATAAAAAATGCGGCGCGGATGACCGGCGAAGCAGGGCAGGTCTTTGCTGCAGGTGATAAGATTATCACTGAACAGGGCCGCTGGGCCGACCCGGAAATATTCTCCCTGTTACAACTGCCCTTTGTGAGCGGCAACCCCGCGGGCGGTTTTCCAGAACTGCATTCCATTGTCATCAATGAAACAATGGCGAAGAAATTCTTCGGCAATGCCAATGCGGTGGGTAAAAACATCCGTATGAACAATGAGCAGGATTTTACTGTGAGCGGTGTTTTTAAAGACCTGCCTAAAAATACCAGCTTCCGGTTCCAGTGGCTGGCACCAATGGAGAACCAGGGACACAAACAATCCTGGATGAGTATGTGGGGAGCCAACTGGGCGCGGACCTATGTTGAGACCGATCCCACTGCCAATATAGATGCCATCAATAAAAAATTGGCCGGCTATATCGGTTCCAAACAAACCGGCAATAATACAATCAGTTTTCTTTTTGCGATGAACGACTGGAACCTGCGCGATAATTTTACCGACGGGAAAATGACGGGCGGCCGCATAACCTATGTTCGTTTATTCTCACTCATCGCTTTTGTTATTTTAATCATCGCCTGCATCAATTTTATGAACCTGTCTACCGCGCGCTCCGGGCAGCGTGCCAAAGAAGTGGGCGTTAGAAAAGTAATGGGTGCTGCCAAAAGCAGCCTGGTTGGACAATTTATCGGCGAATCATTATTGCTTTCACTGCTATCCGTTATCCTGGCGTTGGTACTGATAACGCTTTTATTGCCATATTATAATAGGTTGGTGGAAAAGGATCTCATCCTAAATATCTTTACGGCCACGCATTTGTTGTACTTGCTCACGATAACCCTGGTAACGGGTTTGCTTGCCGGTAGTTATCCCGCTTTTTATCTCTCTTCGTTTAACCCTGTGAGCGTACTTAAGAACCTGCAAATAATGGGCGGTGCAATAGCGGGATGGGTACGCCAGGGACTTGTTGTGGTACAATTTACAGCTTCTATCATTCTTATTATTGGTACCGTAGCGATTTACCAGCAGGTACAGCATGTAAAAAACCGTGAACTGGGCTATAATAAAAACGATCTTATCTATATTAATTTGCAGGGCAACCAGGCCGATCATTTTACCAGCCTGTACAAGGATCTGCATCAAACCGGTGTAGTGGAGAATGCCGCGTTGAGCGACTACCCGATTTTACAGATTTGGAACAACACCGATAATTATTCATGGCAGGGCAAAGATCCCTCGAAAAATCCACTCGTTACCTGGGAAAACGTGAGCCCGCAGTTTATTGAAACAATGGGCATACAACTGGTTTCGGGACGGAATTTTTATAGCGATGCTGCGCTGGACAGCAACAGCGTCATCATCAATGAAGCACTGGCCAAACAAATGGGCAAGGAGGGGAGGATTGGGGGCATCATCCGTGACGGTGGTAAAAGACCCTACCAGGTGGCGGGTATTGTAAAGGATTTTTTATACAATGACATGTATGCCAGCGGCGCCCCATTGTTGTTGTACAACCATCCTGCAGGGACGGCCTGTCTGAGCATACGGGTAAAATCAAATGCAAAATTGCAACAGGCGCTGCAAAAGATTGGTGCAGTTATGAAAGCAGATAGCCCGGCATATCCTTTCGATTACCTGTTTATAGATGATGACTTTACACAGATGTTCAAAACGGAAACGCTCACTGGTAAGCTGGCAGGCGTTTTTGCGGCCCTGGCTATTTTTATATCCTGCCTTGGACTGTTTGGACTGGCGGCCTATACTGCCGAGAGAAGAATCAAAGAGATTGGTATCCGAAAAGTATTGGGCGCATCGGTGTTTGGTCTTGCCGGCCTCTTGTCGGTTGAATTTCTGAAACTGGTGTTGCTGTCCTGCCTGCTTGCATTTGCCGCCGCATTCTGGTGGGTCAATCAATGGCTGCAAAACTATGCGTATAGAATAACTGTTCATTGGTCTGTTTTTGTTGCGGCAGGTGTTGGCGCACTGCTTATTGCACTGGCAACGGTCAGCTTCCAGGCCATTAAATCGGCTTTGGCCAACCCGGTGAAAAGCTTAAGGAGTGAGTAGTGAGTAGTGAGTAGGGCGTGAGGCGTGAGTAGTGAACAGTCTAGTGTCAAAGAGCTAAGAGCTAATGGCTAACAGCTAATAGCGCGATAAAAATCCGCCATCAGACATAAAAAAAAGGGCTTGCATAGAAATGCTGCCCCGTTTAAAATCCAATATCCTATGAAAAACCGATACAAAGATAAAATCAATTGACAGTTGGACAACTCTTTTCGACGAACGGCCGGTAAAATGGGTATTAAGGCACTTGTTCGTGGTTTAGCTTTTTTGCCGTAGTTGGTTTATTTAATTTCATACGTAATGGTAGTATAATACAAGCCACCTATAGACGGGCCACCAAGGAAAGATTGATAATAATGATTCAGCAAATTGGTAGCCCCGGCTTTTATTTTCATTTTTAAAGCGGCAATGGTATAATTAACCTGCGCGTCGATGGTGGCATAAGCCGGCGTATTGCCATTTACAAGAAAGGATTGCCAGTAGTAGGCATTCTGCCATTTAAAAGTAATGCCTGCGCCAATCTTTTTATAGATATCATCATTTGAAATGCTGCAATTGGTTATCCATTGTGGTGTATTAAAGCCGTCCTCCAGTCCGTCTTCATCGGTTGATTTTTGCAACTTTGCAAAAGATGCATTGCCATGCAGGGTGTACCCTTTGGCGAAGCGATAGGTAATCCCGGCAGAAAATCCATAGTTATAAACGGTGGTTTTTGAATTGGTCCACAAACGGTATTGGCTTTGCTGTGTTTTATCGTAAAGCGCAAATGGAATGGAATCTGCATTCTGAGTTTTGGGCACATTCATATTGGCCTGTGCTATAAAGGACTGGTAATTGTTAAAATAAAAATCAAGATCAATATAAATTTTGCTTTCAGCAAACAGGCCTTTGTATCCTGCTTCAAACGATTTGATGTGTTCGGGCTTAATGTATGTATAAGGATTTTTTTTGAGGAGGTCGTCGTTTTTAATGATGGCGGCATTCTTAGATAGTCCATTGCGGTTGATATCATTTAATACTGCCGACTGAAAAGCAGTTATGGACGACTGCAGCCAGGCGTTTTCAAAAATTCCATCCGACATGATTTTCAATCCACCTACGCGTTTGGTACCACCACTGTTAATATTTGAATAGGCTTCAAAAATGCTGGGGAAACGATAACCACTTTGAAAAGATACCCTGAAACTATTTTTATTATTGGGAGAATACACTGCAGTAAAACGCGGGTTCCATACAAGCGTGAAATAATCGTTCTTATCTGCCCTGATAATGGCGCCTAATTTCAATTTGTTGCTGAAAAAAGTTTTGTTGAGGGATAGAAAACCGCCTGTTTTGCCGTAATGTATATCCTGGTATTCTTTCCCTATCGCCGGATTGATAAAGTAATTTCCATCGGGCACAATAATATACGTTCTGTGATCGGCCCCCAGCAATAGTTCAAGTCCGGTATTTTTTTTCAAGGTACTCAACCACTCATCCGTCAGGTTTATTTGCGCTTCAGCCTGTATAAAACTGGCCCTTACCCTCAATGCCGCGCCACTATCCCAGTTGTTGATGTTTTGCAGTTTGTTTAATGCATTATTAAATGCCGGTGTTCCCGGCTGGTATCTCCCTGCATCAGCAATCGTTCTTGCCTGTCCGTGAGCAGTTGCTGCTGAAGCACCAGACTGCACGGCACTATTGAAAGCGTTTGAATAATCGGTATACCATTGGTTATCGGGTTTCCAGGAACGATCAATATTTTCGGCCATTGAACGCAGGTTGTACGATTTGCCCGTGTTCTCATTATTGAAATATATTTTGGCACTCACCGAATTCGATTGAAACGCCAAGCCATGCTGTTGCACAAAATAATCCTGTAAACGGAACCGGTTGGCCCGCTGGTATACATTATCCAGCAAAGCCATATGGTACAAATAACTGATGGTGCTACGCGAAGACAATTTATAATAGAGTCCTGCATCCGCTTTTATATTTTGCAGGGAATAATCCACTATTTGTTTTTCATAGTAACCGGTCCGGGATACTACATAGGATTTTCCCTGCAGACTGATTGTTTTCCTGTCAGAGGATTCGTTGCCATAGCCATTAACGGGGTCAGCAGCCGGGTTGTCGTAGCCTGTTAAATTGGTGCTGGCATTGGCTGCAGCGTTGAGATCGGTGCGATTATCTGCTATCCAGTCATAGCCTTTGGTAAAACTGCCATTGAGCTTAAAAGCAAATTTTGAAGAAATGACTTTTGCAAAACGGAGGCTGGTTTCAGAAAATATTTTTGGAGCACTATTGGAATCTCCCAGGTGCATAACACCTGTTTTTTGCTGGATGCTGAAACCTGCTGAGGCAAATGGATTTTTTGTGGTAAAGCTGGCCATTCCATTGATGGTATTCATGCCGTACAGTGCAGAAGCAACGCCGGGAATAATTTCAACATTGTCTATATCAAGATCGGTGGGCCCCAGCGCATTCCCAATTGGGCCACCGATATGAGGAGACTGCATATCCATACCATCAGATAATTGCGCGAAGCGCACATTGGTAGTATTGGCAAACCCCCTCGCATTTATGACTTTGAAACCAAGACTGGGTGTAATCATTTGTACACCCTGTATATTTTCCAGTGCATCAAAAAATGAGGGAGCGGGTGCTGAACGGAAATATTTTTCATTTTCTTTACGGATACTGACAGGCGATTGCAACAGCTGTTCCCGCATCCTGGAAGCTGAAACCACCACTTCATGCAACAGCGAAAATTGTACAGAATCTGCAGGAGGTTTTTTTGATTGAGCAGCATCCTGTGCAGACACCATAAAAATGTAACAGCAGCCAATAGTGGTAAAAAGAATTCTCATCACAGGCCAAAAATACCGTTATTTCCTTAAAGAAATAACGGTAGGAAAATAATATTACGCATCCATTATTTTTGGAACGCTTTGGTTTCAGTTTTTAGAAAGGCAGCGAACCGCTGTCTTAAAAGTTGGTGGTATTTTATCAACTGATGTGCTTCTTCGGTGAGTACAGAACCGCCTCCTTTTTCTCCGCCTGTCTGCACCACTACTATGGGTTTGCGGGTTTGTTGGTTCAGAGAGCTAATCATTTGCCAGGCTTTTTTGTAAGACATCCCCATTTTTTTTGCCGCTTTACTGATAGAGCCTGTATCGGCAATATGCTCCAGCAATTCCACACGCCCCTTGCCCAAAAAACGCTCGCCGTTACACTCTATCCACAGGCTGCCGGTAACTGTAAACTCAAATTCGTTGTTTAATAAATGGGTAATTGATTTTGCCATGGCTAAAATTACAATAGTTGTTTCAATTAGCTACGGAAGTACCTAGTATTCAATATATCGTATTCAGGCTTGTCGGTATGTGCCATAGTCAGTTCCCGGGCCATTAAATCAGCTTGGGCCCCCTTTAAAAAGTTTAAAAAGCGGGTATGGCCGGTGCTTCTTACTTTACCCGTCGTACAGACGAGTATCCCGGTCCCGGTATTATACCATCTATTGGCAGAAGTTTTTATATCGGGTTCACGGCTAAATTTTAAATAAATGAAAGGTCACAGATTTGCATTCACTATAGCATTAATAATTTCTGGCGTTAGCGGGTCATCGGAAAATTTGTAATTTAACGGGATGAAAAAAAGCCCCTTTTTTGCGGTAACAGCTTTCATGCTTCTCTTTATTCTTTCAGGATGTGTTCATTCTTTCGCGCAACAGAAAAAGATCAGGGTGCTTATCGTGAGCGGGGGACATGGATTTGAACACAAGCCTTTTTATAATGTCTTTGATTCCATCCCTTCCATTACATACGATACCCTGGTTCAGCCACAGGCCAATGTGCTTATCGCTTCACCGGAAGTAAACAGGTATGATGTATTGGTGTTTTACGATATGTACGATCTTATCACCTCCGCCCAGCAGGAGACTTATATAGGTTTGCTGAAAAAAGGTGCTTCCATGATCTTTCTCCATCATGCCCTGGTGTCTTACCAAAACTGGCCTGAGTTCATTAAGATCGTTGGCGGGCAATACCATACTTCTCCTGTTGTGGTAAATGGCGATACCCTGAAGGCCAGCTACGAGCACGATGTGAGCATTCCGGTAAAAGTGGAAAACAAAAAGCATCCGGTTACCCGTGGCATCAGCGATTTTGAAATAGTGGATGAGGCGTACGGTGGCGTTGAAATACTTCCAGGCGTCAAACCCCTGCTCGCTACCACGCATCCCAAAAGTATGCGCTATCTCGCCTGGATTAACCATTACGGAAATTCAGATGTCCTTTACATACAGTTGGGCCATGGCCCCTCCGGCTATTCCAATCCAAATTTCCGGAAACTGATACAGCAGGCCATTGAGTGGTCTGCAAAGCAATCACAACAATAACCGGGTACATCTTACGCTCATTTTATGTATTTGAAAAGTCTGTTCAATGGCTTCGCGTAAATAAAAGTAAACGGTCGCAAACATCCACTCAAAAAAGATCTGCCGGCACCGCCGGATAAAAGCTATTACAAAGACCACCGTAACAAAATTGTGTTTGTATACTTATCTCAGGCCTACGATAAATCGCAATAATTGCTAATGGTTTTCTATTAAAAATTTGTAAGATAAAGTTTAGGTAATTACTTAAAAAATTGCAACTAAAATTTTTTCTAAAATAAATCGTTTAGAAAAAAGTCAAAATATGCGGATGGCATTGTAAGAATCCTGCTGTTCCCTGTGCATTGAAATAACCGCAGGTGTTCGGAGCAACTGGCAGAAGCGTGAGTGCATTCCGGTTGATGAAACAATAATAGTTAGTCAATGGGTGCCGTTTTTCACACCTGTATATTACAAACAATAATGAATCAGGCATAGTTGCCTGCCTGTACAATAGCATAAGTATTACTAATGGAAAAAGAAAGCATGCGGGTAACAACTATTCCTGAGAGCCTTCATAGAGAGTATGTGTTGCCTGAAGAGGAGCTTGTTATAAAAAATGCAAAAAATATAAAAAGAGAATTTGTACTTGCCCTGGCAGGTTCACAGCATTTAGTAATTGTGCTGAAGCAGGTAACAAAGATAGATCTGTCTGTCATACAATTATTAATTGGATTGCAAAAAAGCGCCGCTGCGATGGACAGGACAGTATCGTATCGCTTTGAACAGCCTGATTATATTAAGCCTTTAATGGAGCATTCAGGGTTTGGCGAAATACTGATTGAAAATTTTAAAAAGGCTGAATAATGGATGGTACCAAAACTGTTTTAGTAGTTGATGATGCGGATATTGTAAGAACCATGGTAAGTTTTATGCTTGAAAAAGCGGGGTATAATACGTTGTCGGGCATTGATGGTATGGATGCGCTAACCTTTCTTGACGGCAGGGAAGTTGATTTGGTAATTACTGATTTAAATATGCCCAATATGGATGGGGCAGAACTTATCACAAAAATAAGATCAAAAGAATCTTATCAATACATACCGGCGGTGCTGTTTATGGCCGACGATGCGGATGATAAAGACAGTGTCAGAAGGGCTTGCGGCGCTACTATGGTCTTCGATAAAAATAATATTAAAGAGAAGCTCCTCCCCGCAATCAAAAAACTGATTGGATAAGATGGATAATTTTAAAATCAAATACAAGGAGGAGTCGTTAGAACTGATTGCTGAGATAGAGAAGTCCCTGCTTTTAATGGAAAACAATCCTGATGATTTCAGTTTAGCAGAACAGGTTTTCCGGGCCATGCATACCCTCAAGGGCAATAGTGCTATGTTTGGATTTAGAACAATAGCCGATTTTACCCATCACCTGGAATCAATGTATGATTTAATACGTGCGGCTAAAATCAAAACACCCGTTGCAATAATAAATATTACGCTGTCGGCAATGGATCATTTATCCTTATTGGTGAATAGTGAAAATATACCGGATGAAACAACAAAAAAAGCGCATGAAAAAATATCCGCTGAGGTAATTGAAATAATAAGCCGCTTTGATCAGACCGCGCACGGTAATGAGCCGGGACAGGCGTATAAAGCAGGCACCGTGGTCCCTGAAAATAATGCAATGGCGTATCATGTTTTTTTTAAACCCCATAAGGATATTCTTTTAAACGGTATTAATCCATTGTACCTGATAGAGGCGCTGCACGAATTCGGTCCCTGTAAAGTGGTTGCACATACCGGCGATATTCCATCGCTGGAAGAATGCGATACCGCCAGCTGCTATACTTCCTGGGATATTTATTTTCCCGGCGGAGTGGATGTTCTGGCAGTAAGAGACATATTTTGTTTTATAGAAGATAAATGTACGCTGGAAATAAACCAGGTACCCGGGCATCATTCTCTTATGGATACACCTGCTCTTCCGGTATCCCCCGGCATTTTACCCCTTCCCGAAGGAGATAAAGAAGCATCCGGCCTGCACACCAAAAAATATAGAATATCCAGTATCAGGGTTCCATCAGAAAGACTGGATAGCCTGATGAGTCTTGTAAGTGAGCTGATGACCCTGCAAGCTAAATTGGGAATGTTTACCGAACAAAATTCCCAGTTGGAGTTATTGGCTGTGACAGAGAACCTGGAGAAAATATCGACCCGCCTGAGAGATAATGCTTTTAGCATGTGCCTGGTACCGGTTGAAAATATTGTAACGCCCTTTCACCGTTTGGTAAGAGATCTGGCCGCTGAATTGAATAAGGAGATTGAATTCTCTACTGAAGGAACAGAAACTGAGATCGATAAAAATATTATGGAAGGCTTGTCGGACCCCCTGATGCATTTGCTGCGAAACAGCATCGATCACGGCATTGAAGATCCGGATGAAAGAGAAAAATCGGGAAAACCAAGACAAGGTAAAATTTTGTTCAAAGCGTTTTGTGCCGGCACCAGTATTTATATAGAAATTCAGGATGATGGGAAGGGCATAGACCCGGGTAAAATAAAGAAGAAAGCAATCCAGAAAGGTATTATTGGCAAAGATGATTTACTGAATGACAAGGAGCTTTTGAACCTGATCTTCCTGCCGGGCTTTTCAACTGCTGAACAGGTAAGTGAAATCTCAGGAAGAGGCGTGGGGATGGATGTGGTAAAACGTAAGATAACTGATATCAGGGGACAGATAAAAATAAACTCCGCCATCAATGCCGGCACCACTATAACCATAAAATTGCCGGTCACCATGTCGATCATAGACGGATTGCTGGTGAAGATCAACGACGATGATTTTGTTATTCCACTTTCTGCAGTTGATAAATGCTATGAAGCGGCCTCTGTACAGTTGCTGAATAAGCTGAATAATTTAGTGGTGTTTGAAGGGGAGCAAATCCCTTTTATAAGCCTGCGTGAAGAATTTGGGGCTGAAGGAATTATCAGCGACCAGGAAATGGTGATTGTTAATTATGATGAAAAAAAAGTCGGATTGCTCGTGGACAGGGTGGTTGGAAAATTCCAGGCTGTTTTAAAGCCACTGGGAAAGCATTTTCAGCAGATGGATAATATTTCAGGGGCCACCATCCTGGGCGATGGAAAAATTGCCATGGTACTTGATACGAATAAGGTGGTAGAACAATTTTTGTATACTAAAAACCTTTCTATATGCTCATAAAGGAACATACAGCATCTTTCCTGACATTTAAATTAGATAACGAGGTTTTTGCAATCAATGTAGATAAGGTGCTGGAAATTTTAGAGATAAAGCCAATTACCAGGGCTCCCAAAGCCCCCGCCTTTATGAAAGGGGTTATTAACCTAAGGGGCAATATACTACCGGTTTTGGATACCCGTAATAAGTTTGGACTGGCAGAGATACCGTTTACGATTGATACATGCATTGTTGTATTAAATATAAGCACCGGCAGCGAGCCGCTGCTTGTGGGTGCTATTGTTGATTCTGTGCAGGAAGTGATCGAAATAGCCGAAGAGAAAATTCAACCAGCCCCGTCGATAGGTATAGCGTTTAAAGAAGAATTTATTAAGGGTATGGGAAAGGTGGAGGATGCTTTTGTGATGATCCTGAATGTTGACAAGGTGTTTTCCGCAGAAAGCGCTTTTAATTAGAGTCGTATATATCCAATATAAACACCTTAAATAACAGGTCATGAAATTAACCATTAAACAAAGACTTATCCTGTCTTTTCTTCTATTGATTTTTTTGGCAGGAAGCATTTTTTATTTGGGTAGCAAAAACTCAAATGATTTGCACAATTGGGTAAGCCAGATCATCAGGATGCATGGCAACCGGATTATCCTGTCGGGTAAAATTGCGAAGGATGTTCAGTATATGTCCAGCATTGAAAAAGAAATAATTATAGATGTAGACCGGAAAAGACTGCAGGTACTGGATGACAGTGCGGAAAAGAAAATCCATGAAATCGATCAATACATCGAACAGATAAAGCCGCTTCTTGACGAGGAGGGTAAAAATGATATCAATAATTTTTCGGTTAAGTGGAAAGAATACCTGGCTCTTTTTTATGAAATCAGGCGGCTGGGATCGGGCGTTAATACAAACGAAAGCAATACTGAAGCTACCAGGATTTCCCTGAACGAGGCAAAAAAGGTGTCTGCTGAAGTTATCGCCATTACGGATGAGATCATTCAAAAAAACCAGGTGCTGCTTGCTAAAATAGATGCCGATGCCATTGCACTGTACGCAGATGGCCAGCGAAATATGACCATATTGTTTTCCCTGATTGTTATCATTTCCATTTCCGTTGCTTATTTAATTGTGAGCTCCATTTCACAGTCGTTGAACCAGGCCATTACTTCCATTAAAAAAATTGCTGTAGGCGATTTTTCCGGCCAGATAACCAACATAAACAAAGATGAAATAGGCAATGTTCTGGAGCATATTAACCTGACGACGCTAAAGCTGCAGGAGAGCGCTCAATTGGCTAAAAAAGTATCTGAAGGCGATCTTACAGTAAACACCAATAGAAAACCGGAAGGCGAATTGGAAATAGCGTTAAGAAATATGGTAATAAAACTGCGCGATATTGTAAGTGGCATCATGGTGGGTGCGGATAATATTGCAGCTGCCAGCCAGCAAATGAATTCAGCATCACAACAAATGTCGGCAGGTGCTACAGAGCAGGCAGCTTCTGCAGAAGAAGTGTCTTCATCTATGGAAGAAATGGCATCGAATATTCAGCAGAACAATGAGAATGCAAAAATCACAGAGAAAATTGCTGTAAACGCTGCCGAAGAAGTACAGCAGAGTAATAAAGCCGTCAGTCATACTGTAGTTTCAATGAAGGAAATAACCGGTAAAATATCGATTATTGGTGAAATCGCACGTCAAACCAATCTCCTTGCGTTAAATGCCGCTATTGAAGCAGCCCGTGCGGGCGAGCAGGGGAAGGGATTTGCGGTAGTTGCTGCAGAAGTAAGAAAGCTGGCAGAACGAAGCCAGGCTGCTGCGAATGATATCAATAATCTTTCTTCATCCGGAATAGAAATTGCCGAAAAATCGGGGAAATTGCTCGAACAGATTGTTCCTAATATTGAAAAGACCTCCAGGCTTGTAATGGATATCAGCGCTTCCAGCAAGGAACAAAACACCGGGGCAGAGCAAATCAACAGTGCTTTACAGCAGCTGAGCCAGGTAATTCAGCAAAATGCGGCTGTATCCGAAGAATTGGCCGCAAGTTCTGCAGAGTTACTGGGACAGGCGGATCAATTAAAACATGCCGTGTCTTTTTTTAAGGTCAATGACAATGATAATTATTATAACTCCCGGCCGGGTGGAGGCTTTAAAAAGCATGCATATAGTAATGGTTTTGCCATTAAAAACAAACCTTTTGCTGAAACAAATAAAAACGGCGTGCATATTGACATGGGCATAAATGGAGATGGCCTGGATGAAGAATATGAAAGGTTTTAAAACCGGACAGCAGAAAATAAAAACCTTTATCCTTAATAAACAACCGGTAAATGACTGGCATAGATTTTAAAAGATTAAGCAGCCTTATTCATAGGGAATGTGGTATAAAAATGCCTGCCGAAAAAAAGATAATGCTGGAATGCCGCCTGCAGCGAAGGCTCGGGATATTGAAAATAGCCTCTTACCGCGAGTATTGCGACTTCTTGTTTAGCAAGGAAGGAATGGAACAGGAATTGGTACATATGATCGATGTAGTTACTACCAACAAAACCGATTTTTTCAGGGAATCACCTCATTTTGATTTTTTGACACAGTATGCGCTACCTGAATTATGTAATACGCCTGGCGCTGACAGGGAATTAAAAATATGGAGCGCGGCATGTTCAAGCGGAGAAGAAGTGTACACGCTTGCTACTGTGATTAATGAGTATGCGCAAACGACGGGCAAAGTAAAATATCATATTCTTGGTACAGATATTTCTACCCGCATATTATCAACTGCCATTACTGCCGTATATCCTGAAGACAGGATTACCGGTATACCGGCAATTGTAAAAAGGAAATATTTCATGAAAAGCAAGGACAGGACAAAAAAGACCGTCAGGGTCATACCGGAAATCAGGGCAAAAACCCATTTTAAGCGCGTCAATCTTATGGATGACAATTATGATGTTCAGGGTGACTATGATATTATTTTTTGCAGAAATGTACTCATCTATTTTGACAGACCAACCCAGGAAAGCGTAATTAACAAGCTGTCCACCAAACTGAAGGCGGGAGGCTTTCTTTTCCTGGGCCATTCGGAATCTGTATCGCATATGCAGCTTCCCCTGGCGCAGGTTAGACCCACTATACTTAAGAAATATTGAAATCGGTTGACTTCAAAGCGGCATTATTATTTATGACTCATCAGAATGGGGAAATAATCAATGAAAAAGATAAAAGTACTTATTGTTGATAATTCGGCTGTCATGCGCCAGTCATTGGCGAGGATTTTTTCTTTTGATCCGCTGGTAGAAGTAATAGGTATAGCCGGAAATCCTTTTGCCGCGGCTGCAATTATTAAAATGGAAACCCCCGATGTAATTACGATGGACATCGAAATGCCGGGAATGGATGGCTTAACTTTTTTGAAGAAGATAATGACGCAGCACCCGATTCCGGTGGTAATAATTGCCGACATTACAAATAAGGATGCCGGGTTAGCTTCAAAAGCAATGGAATATGGCGCCGCGCATGTGCTGGCCCGCAAGCCCTATTTAACCAGGGAACTGCCGGAAGCGGCAAAGAGACTGTTATGCGATACAGTGAGAACTGCCGCAGGCATATCCGGGTTATCTTCAACTCCATTTCGGCAGATGCCAGGCCAGATGAATGCCTTTCCGAAAGGAAATACAGGAAGTATAGTCAATACAAATAATCATACAGGGGAACATAAGGTGATAGTAATGGGTGCGTCTACGGGTGGTACACAGGCAATTGAAGTATTACTTGCAAAATTGGGCCGGGATGCGCCAGGCATAGTTGTGGTGCAGCATATGAAGGAATATTTTACAAAGCTGTTTGCGCAACGCCTGGATGAATTATTTGGCATGTCGGTTAAAGAGGCAGAACACAGAGATAAAGTTATAAAAGGCCGTGTTCTTATTGCGCCGGGCGATAAACATATTGTGCTAAAAAAAACGGGCAGCATGTACTTTGTAGAGTTGGCAGACGGGCCACTGGTAAGCAGGCACCGCCCGTCGGTGGATGTTCTTTTTCAGTCTGCCGCAGAAAGCGCCGGAAAAGATGCCATTGGAATAATCCTGACGGGCATGGGAGGCGATGGTGCAAAAGGCTTATTGAAAATGAAACAGGCCGGGGCCGTTACAATTGCCCAGGATGAAAGATCATGCGTGGTATTTGGTATGCCCAGGGAAGCGATTCGGTTACACGCAGCAGCAAAGATTTTGCCTTTGCATGAGATTGCAAACTATATCGTGAAAGGCGAGTAGAAAAAAATACAGAAACCGTATCAAAATTGATGATAAATACATGCCGCTGCCAACCGGCTTTCCGTTTCAATCTTCCACGAGAGATTTCGATTCAATCTCTACCGGTTGTTATTTTGAAAGATGTGTATACTCAGGCTGAAACCGCGCTCATTTTTTATCATATTTTGTGTAAAACCATTTTTTGGCCATTTCAGCGCTGAATAAATACACTAAAATGATAAGGCCAATCCACCCATAACAATAAGCCGGCAAATTGACAAAGCCCATAAGATGGGCAAGTGGTGTGTAAGGAAGGATTATCACTGCAAGAATGGTGGCTATGGTGGTTATAAATAAAGGCTTTCCGGGCATGCTTTTGAAAAAAGGAAGACGGGTTCTCATAACCAGTACTATTAATGATGCAGAGATAACAGATTCAGTAAACCAACCGGTTTGAAATGTTTTTTCATCCGCTTTTAAAAGCAGCAGCAGCACTCCAAAAGTGCAATAGTCAAAGATGGAGCTTAGCAGGCCGAATACAATCATGAATCTTTTTATAAAACCAATATCCCATCGTTTCGGTCTCAATATGGAGGATGCATCAACCCTGTCTGTTGCAATGGTCATTTCGGGTAAATCTGTAAGCAAATTTGTGAGCAATATTTGTTTGGGCAGCAAAGGCAGAAAGGAAAGAAAAACAGATGCACCAGCCATACTGAACATATTGCCAAAATTGGCACTGGTTGCCATAAAAACATATTTCATGGTATTGGCAAATGTGAATCGTCCTTCCCTGATGCCTTTTGCTAAAACATTTAAGTCTCTCTCCAGCAAAATAATGTCTGCCGCTTCCTTGGCTACTTCTACCGCGGTATCTACAGAAATCCCTACGTCCGCAACATGCAGTGCCGGCGCATCATTGATGCCATCGCCCAAAAAGCCCACAACATGGCCTGCATTTTTTAGAACCAGGATGATTCTTTCTTTCTGGCTTGGATCAATTTCTGCAAAAACATCGGCCAGTTTTGCCTGGTGCGAGAGTGCTTCTGTAGTCATGCTCCGTATAGCATCGCCTGTAAGCAGTACCGGTTCATTGAACCCGATTTGTTTTAAAAGGTTAATGGCAACCAATGCATTGTCTCCGGTGATAACCTTTAGTGATACGCCCAGTTGTTTTAATTCGGTAATAGTGGAAAAAATTTCTTTTTTGGGTGGATCAAAAAGAGAAATAAATCCCATAAAAACCATTCCCGCTTCCTGTTCTTTTGAAAACTCCTTTCCGTCTGTTATTTTTTTACTGGCCAGCCCTAATATTCTGTAGCCTTCTGCACAATTTTTTTCGAATAATTGAATAAGGTTTTGCTTTTTTTCTTCAAGCGGCACAATACTTCCGTCGGCCAGCTCCACCTGGCTGCAAATGTCCATAACTGCATGCATGGCGCCTTTTGTAATAACAATATTTTCCCGGCTGTTAAAAACCTGTACTGAAAGGCGCTTGCGTATAAAATCATATGGAACTTCACATTGAAGATGATACAAATCGCCGCTTTCGTTGTAAATGCTGCACAAAGCATCGTCTATAGGGTTGTGGAAACCCTGTTGTTTCGATGCATTTAACCAGGCATATTTTAATACTTTATCGGAATGCCTGCCCTCACAATCCAGCGTTTCTTTTATAGTTACTTTCCCCTCGGTTAATGTTCCCGTTTTGTCTGAACAAAGTATGTCCATGCTGCCGAAATTGGGAATAGAAGATAATTTTTTTACGATGACTTTCTTGCGGGCCATTCTTTTTGCGCCGGTAGCAAGATTTACAGAAATGATAACCGGTAATAACTGGGGAGTAAGACCCACAGCCAGGGCCAGTGAAAAAAGGAATGAATTGAGTATGGGTTTATGCAGGTATACGTTTACGGCAAAAATGATAAAAACAAGCAGGAGTGTAATTCGCATTAACAAATAGCCAAACTGGCTGATACCTCTTTCAAATTCTGTTTCAGGTATTTTAGACCGCAGGCTGGCAGATATTTTGCCAAAAGCTGTGTGGTGGCCTGTTTGTATCACCAGCGCGGAACCCTTGCCACTGATAACATGACAACCTAAAAAAACACTGTTGGTTCTTTTATTAAGCGGGGTGTCTTCAGGAAGGACAGCCGGATTTTTTTCAACCGGGTATGTTTCTCCCGTAAAGGCAGCTTCGTCTATGAAAAGTTCTTTGCAATTGATAAGAAGACAGTCTGCAGGTATAAGATCGCCGGCGGAAAGTGATACGATGTCTCCGGGTACCACATTTTCTACAGGTATTTCTTTCATCTTTTGATCCCGCAAAACACTGCACTTTACCTGTATCATCTTATTCAATTCGCTCACTGCATCAGCCGCTCCTTTCTCCTGCCAGAAGCCGAGTAAACTACTCACCAGAATAATAGTGAAAATTATAATACTGTCAATCGGGTCTCCCAGCAGCATGGATAAGATGGCAGCGCCAATCAGCAGCAGCGTAACAGGTGTTTTAAACTGGCTTAAAAAAATTAACAGGCCGGTGGTGTTAATCCTTTCTTTCAGGCTATTGGGGCCAACCGTTTCCCTGCGTTTAACGGCTTCTTTTTCTGTAATGCCGTTTTCATTACTTTCCGTTAATGAAAAAGCCTCCTGAGGATTTAAATGCCAGAAAGATTGCTGAGAAATTGGTTGCATTTTATTGTTTAAAAAAAATCACTTACCAATTTATGCCAAACGGCGCGTTAATCATTAATTAAAATGACTTTTAGTGCGTTTTCTTTGGCGGCATTCTGAAAGGTATCGTAAGCTGCAATAATATCGGATAATTTAAAATGATGGGTAATGAGTTGTTTTGAATTCAGTTTTTTAGAATGAATTGTTTTAAGCAGCATAGGCGTTGTAACCGTATCCACCAGCCGGGTGGTAATGGTGATATTATGTGCCCATAGTGCTTCCAGGTGCAGCACGGCAGGCGTGCCATGTACTCCAATATTGGCAATTGTTCCACCGGGTGCAACGAGCAGCTGGCACAATTCAAATGTAGCTGGAATACCTACCGCTTCAATAACGGTGTCTGCCCCTTTTCCATTGGTGTATTCCTTTACTTTTATGGCCGTTTGTTCTTTGCTGTTATTGATGATTTTTGTAGCTCCAAATTTTTTTGCCACTGCAAGGCGGTTGTCATCTGTATCAATCATAATGATTTCTGAAGGAGAATAAAATTGAGCAGTGAGCAGTGAAGCCAAACCAATCGGACCTGAACCTACAATGGCAACTGTATTGCCTGGCTGCACTTTCCCGTTTAGTACGCCGCATTCAAAACCAGTTGGCAAAATATCGCTAAGCATTACAAGTGCTTCTTCATCGCTGCCTTCCGGAATATGGTGCAGGCTGGTATCTGCAAAGGGGATCCGGGTATATTCCGCCTGGGTACCATCAATTAAATGACCCAGCATCCATCCGCCATTTTCACAATGCGAATACATGCCACGTTTGCAATAGTCGCATTTTCCGCAGGAGGTAATGCAGGATATAATTACGTGGTCGCCTTTTCTGAAGCCGGTAACAGCACTTCCTGCTTCTTCAATAATGCCTACGCCCTCATGGCCCAGTATCCTTCCATCTGTTACTTCGGGTACATCTCCCTTAAGAATATGCAAATCCGTTCCGCAGATAGTAGTTTTGGTAATCCGCACAATCGCATCAGCAGGGTGCTGAATGGATGGTTTTGGCTTTTCTTCCCAGGATTTTTTTGAGGGGCCATGGTATACCAATGCTTTCATTTGTATGTTTTTGAGTTTGATTTGGCTGCTAATATTTTATTATTTCCCGGTCCTGACTTTTATAATGTTTTCAAAACGGCCTGTTATTTCTTCGATAATAATCCGGTAAATAATGGGTCTGATGTTTAATGGCTGAAAAGGAAATTTCTGATCAACCGGTATAACAGGCAGCATAGCCGTTTCACTTATTTTTATATGAATGTTGCGGTCTACAAACAATTTAATAGATGCATACCGGTCGTGCTCATCCTTAAGTTCCTCGTATTTTCCCCAGGCAATAACACTTTTCCAGTTATTGAGATCTTGTATTTCATCAACTTCAAAACATACGTCGGGATTTTTTCTCATCATGTGGATTTTCATGCCTTCTACAGAATGGGCAAAAATGTCTTTTCCATCAAATACATATTGTACGGGTACGACATAAGTTCTTTTTCCATCGTTGCAACCGATGCGCCCTACAATATTGGATTGTAAGATTTGTTTTGCGGATTCAGAAGAAAGTGTGCCAATCATGGCTATATATTAATCATTGACAAGTCAGAATCATGGCATTGTATTGTCACAGTAAATTTTGGTTACTGGTGCTCATAATATTCAATCAAAACAATGCTATTGTATTTTTTAAGAAGCTGCCCGTCGGCAAATTCAACATCACCGCCATTTGCCAGCACTTTTTCAATTAAATCGTCTACCGCATCTTTGATGTAGAACGCATTGTTAGTTGAATTTTTGTATTGATAAATAGTATCCGGAGAAGCTCCCAGAACAGCAGGGTACATAAAATTCTTTTCCACTATCAATAACTTGCCCTTTTTCTGTGCTGCAGTCTTCCAAACTTCGCTGATGCCCACCGAAATTTTATTGAGGCTTACCGCTTCTTCAATCTTGTTTAGCAAATCGGCCTGCAGCACTTTTTTCCAGTCTGCTACAAACGGCTCCATTATTTCATACAGCTCTGAAGCTGTTTTTTCTTCAAAATTGCCATGTATGTATTCAATAACATGCTTAGCATTGCGGGTGATGGATTTAAAATGACCGATTGTTTTGGGCGTACCCATTACAAAAAGAGGGAGTTGATAAGCTTGCAGCAGGAGCGTCAAACCCTGATCAGTGTGTTTTAAAAATTTATTCAGCAAAATTTCTTTTTTATTGCTGCTGTCGGTAAAGTTGCCAACTCTTTCGGGGAGGTCAGTTTTATAGGCTGCTATATTGCCTGGTACATTTGATATTACTTTCACAAAATGGGCGCCATTCCCGAGGTAGATCTTTGTAGAATTGCTGTTTAGTTCGGCCAGCAGGTACTTGTGAATTTGTTTTTTGCAATAAATAAGATCCCTTATTTCAAATGAGTCATCGAGGATGATTTTTTCCTCAACCGGTATATCCAGGTAATAGACTTTTTCTATCGTTGGCGAAACAAAAATAGCAATCGTTGTTTTATGTGTATTATAATTTAAATCTTTTATGACCAGTTGTAATTTTTTTAAAACCGGAATGGCTTTTTCAGCTGGATAATCTGCCATCAATTGTGACTTAATTGTATCGGTTGCTATTTTTAGTCTATGGTGCAATTCTTCTTTCAGGCTCATTTTAGGTTCAAATGGCATAATGATCGAAATGCAGGGAAGGTTTTTTTGAATTCCCAGCACTTCTGCGTAGTCTTTTGTAATATCCTGAATCATAGTCCGATGTTTTATTGGGTCAAAAATATTGCATCATTTAACCGCCACCTATGATGGCTGTCAATAAAGAAGCTGATGAAGCTCATAACAGCCGGGTATTCTTTTTTTTAACAGGAGTTTATTTATGAGATTAGCTCAATTACAGGAATGCTTTACCTGGCAAACCTTTCTTCTTCCGTGCTTTTTGTGTCAGCCTGTAACGAATGGTGTTCTGTTAGTACCTGGCTGTGATAAATGATTGCTGCGTTTATTGAATTGCTTATAAGGCAGTATTGTTGTGTTTTTTGTATGGCGGTCTCTGCCTTTTCGCGCAATGACTCACCGGCAATGTAAATTTTCGGGTAAATATTTACACGGGTAAACTTATATTTTCCCGCTATGAGCTCAATTTCCCCGATAGCACTGCACTCGAAATGGGTAATGGTAAAATTGATCTTTTTAGCGAATGAAAGAAAAGTGCTCATATAGCAGCTAATAATAGAGCTTAGAAACAGGTGCTCTGGACTCCATTCTTTTCCCGAGCCGCCGAATTCCAGTGGTGTGGTTACATATACCGGGCCGTTTACACCACGCGCATGCAATATCCCCCGATCGGCCGACAACCAGTTGAGCTTTGTTTCATACAGTATGTGATGGGCCGATTTATTTGTCATAACAAGTGTTTTATTGGGTGAAATTACCAGGCTTTAAATGCCGGGAAAATGATGTGTATCAGCCCCGGGAATGATCCTTATCTTCAGGGGTGCATGCTAAGATGCTCAGGACGGTAGCGGTTGTGTGCAGTTATTTATATATTTCGGTGCGGTTAAATTCCAGGTCGGTCACTTCAATATTGGCCCAGTTGAAATCGCCGGTTTTTAATCTCCAAATCACTTTGTTTCTGTTTGCAATGCGGATACCATGAAATTCTTTCCATGTTTCGGCTTGTACCAGCCATTTTTCAAGTGTTGCCGTATTGCCGCTTCCATAATAGCGATCTGCTGAAAATGATGCTATGTCTCCCTCTTTGGTAAATGTAAAGACACCCGCAACAACGATGCCGCGGAAGCTCATGGTAGCTTTTGCCGAAACGGAGTCGATGGGTTCCCATTTAATATATTCGCTGATTGCTGCAGAAGGGAACCAGCTTATTTCTGCGAGGTAGCGTAACATTGTTGAGGCGTTGGTTTTTTCATCTCCGGCCGCTTCAGCAATATTTACAAGCGACAACAATTTAATGGTCATTTGACCATAACCATTCTCAAATTTATCACGACCGGTTAAATTTACTGAAGGCAATACTTTTACTTTGGTTGTCCAGACAAACGCCGGTTCATCAACAGTAAAATACTGCATGGCTTCAAATGGCATCCATTTACCTGTTGAACTTGTGCGCAATTCTCCTTTTTGTTTCAGGCGGATGGTATTTGCTTTTTCCCTGCCAACTACTCCTGAATGGATAAGCCATTTTTGTACAACCGGGGGTAGACTGGTCAGCATTTCTTTTGTTACAGGAACAGTGTTTTCACCGGCAACCCTGGCCAGTATTGTCCTGGATTCAGTGGTTGTCATTTTATTAAAACGGGTATTGGCATAAGATGGTATGGCAACCAATAAAATAACAAGATTAATGATGCTGGCGAATTTTGCATCTTTCCAGTTTATGATAGTTAAAGCCTGGGACATAATTGCCGCAACAATGGCTATAATACTCCAGGCATCCTTTTTCATCAATAGTAAAGTTGCTGCCACAAGATACAGTAAACAGGTTGCCAGCCAGAAAAACCCCACTGGCCTGATGGTTGCTTTTTTTGATTGTTCCAGTGGTCCAAAATCAAATGCTTTTGGAAAGCCCATGAAATGAATAATGCCGTGAATGATTATGAGAAACGCAAAGAGGTAAACTAACATATTTATTATGAATAGCAAGGAACGGGAAAAAGCCGGTCGTCCCTTGTTCTGTCGTTTAAATACTAAGCAGATTTTTTCCGGGCACAAGTGCTTATACCAAACAGGCTATATAAGGGGCATACCCCTACTACGCTGGTTAATATAAAAATACATCCTGCCGTCAGTACAACAATGCCTGCAACGCCTGTGACAATGTTTTGGAACCATAGCACGACAAAAACAATTGCCAGTACCAAACGAACCAATCTGTCTGCAGCACCCATATTCTGTTTCATATAATGTGATTTTAGTTTACAATGATTATTATTTACTTCTGTTGTTGTTTTATGTATGTAAAGAAATAAAAAAAGGTATAGGCGAATGATGACCTGTATCAGTTAGCGGTATGATAATATACCTGCTGCTTTTTTTACAAATTTATCCGGGCTATAGCCGGCTTTCAATGATGCCTGTCAAATAGGAGAATGAGATTTGTCATACTATACCAGGCCGAAATAAGTAAACTTGAGCTCCGTAGCCAGGTAGCCGGGCCTTGTGCAGGCCCCGGATTTTATAAGTTTCATTGAGTAAAATTCTTGTTAGGTCTAATGCAATAAATAAATGAATACAGGCAAAGTAATCCAGCGTGACAATCTTTTGGGTTTGATGGAAAAGGATATTAAGGCGCTGCAGCAAAGGTTTGGGAGAAATGTGTACAGACAGGAAAGCAAACGGGGTATTTTGTATACCATCCTGCATATTATCCGTGAGCCAATGTTTGTACTATTGGTGGTGGCTGCTGCCCTTTATTTTATCCTGGGAAAGACAAGTGAAGGATGGATGATGGTTACGGCCATGTTGTTTATTGCCTTTATCTCTTTGTACCAGGATGTAAAAAGCAATAATGCCGTGGCCGCGTTAAAGGAGTTTACCGAACCTGAAATTATTGTTATCAGGGATGGTGCTGAAAAGTCTGTCTTATCTTCTGAGCTGGTTCCGGGCGATGTAATGCTGTTGGAGGAGGGGTGTAAAATTCCTGCCGATGCAAGGGTAATACAGAAGAATGATTTATCAGTAAATGAATCCGTGCTCACCGGTGAAAGCATAGCAGTTGATAAAAATGAAACTGAAGGGCATAATTTGTTATACCAGGGCACTACGGTAGTGTCGGGAAAATGTTATGCTGAAGTTACCGCTATTGGCAGTAATACCGGGCTGGGCAAACTCGGTAATTCTATGAGCGGTTATACAGTACCAAAGACATTGCTTGAAAAGCAGATAGGACGGTTCATAAAACGGTTTGCCATCTTTGGGATTGCCGCTTTTTTAATAATATGGTTGGTCAATTATTTAAAAACCGGTGATATTACACTCAGCCTGCTGTTTGGATTAACGCTGGCAATGGCTTCTATACCTGAGGAGATACCCGTTGCTTTTTCATCATTTATGGCATTGGGGGCTTATCATATGAGTAAACTGGGTATCATATCAAGACAGCCCCAGACGGTAGAAAACCTGGGCGAAGTAAGTGTTATTTGTCTGGATAAGACGGGTACCATTACAGAAAACCGGATGCAGGTAAAAACAATTTATAATTACGATAGCGACGAACTGTTACATATTACGGAGGGCGTTCAATTGCCGGGGAAAAACGTCTTAAAATATGCAATGCTGGCAAGTGAACAAAATCCTTTTGACCCGATGGAAAAGGCCATTCATGAACTGTATAAGCAGCAGCCGGATGCCAGTGCCTGTGATCATTTAAAATTTGTGCATGAATATCCTTTGGAGGGGCGCCCTCCCATGATGACACATATATACGAAGCGAATGATAATAAGATAGCAGCGGCCAAGGGCGCGGCTGAAAGGATTCTAAGGGTTTGCAGTCTGGATGAAAATACTAAAGAGAAAATTGCCGGGTATATTAAGGAACTTAGCTCGAAAGGATACCGGGTAATAGCGGTAGCCGCGGCTGAACTTACTGCCGGGGAATTGCCGGTTTTGCAGGATGAATTTAAATGGAAGTTTGAAGGATTGGTGGGCTTTTATGATCCGCCCAAAAAAAATATTGCCGCCGTATTCAAAAAAATATATGCCGCAAATATTGCCATTAAGATTATTACTGGCGATTTTTTTGAGACAGCCATTAATATTGCGGGTCAGGTGGGTATGGTTAACAGGTTTGCGTATTTGAGCGGTGAAGAGGTTATGAACATGAATGGCCTGGCGCTTCAACAGGCCGTAAAGAACACCAATATTTTTGTAAGAATGTTTCCGGAAGCCAAATTAAAAGTGATCAATGCGTTAAAGGCCAATGGCGAAATAGTGGCCATGACCGGCGATGGGGTAAATGATGCACCTGCCCTGCAATCGGCACATATTGGCATTGCCATGGGTAAGAAAGGAACAGAGATGGCACGCGAGGCCGCCGATATTGTTTTAACAGATGATAATCTTGATAAAATAGTTGAGGCCATTCTGCAGGGAAGAAAAATATTTAGCAATTTCAAAAAAGCCGTCCGCTATATTATCTCTATTCATATTCCCATTATTTTAACTGCTTCCCTGCCATTAATAGCCAATTGGAAGTTTCCCAATATCTTTTCGCCCGTTCATATTATTTTCCTTGAAATGATTATGGGACCTACCTGCTCAGTTTTTTTTGAAAAAGAACCGGTGGAAAAAAACATCATGCATATAAACCCGAGAAACAGGGCGGAACGATTGTTCAGCAACTACGAATTGCTGATTAGCATAATGCAGGGGCTTCTTATTTCGGCCGGTGTTTTGATATTGTACTATCATTTTATGAGCAATGGTTATTCCCTGGCGTTAACAAGAACCATTGTGTTTACCGGGTTGGTGTTAAGTAATATCTTTCTTACGTTTACCAACCGTTCCTTTACTGAAAATATAGGGAAAACGATTTTTTACAAAAATAACCTGGCGCTGCCGGTGTTTATTATTTCTGTTGTATTTCTGTGTGTTATTCACTTTATAACCCCGGTAAGAGACATCTTTGAAATGACTGCTGTCAGCAGCAAAGAATTCCTGCTTTGCCTGGGTGTAGCATTTGCCTCTGTAGTGTGGTTTGAGGTATATAAAACAGTTGCTGGAAGAACCAGGTAACAGACTGCATACTCATTATTTACGACCGGAATGGTTTGTATAAAGTGTGTCATAGGTATGCCAGCCTTACCCACCCGGTTTATTCATGAATAGACATTACGGGTATATGTGAATGCAAAACAACTTCTTTTGAACGACTTTTTTGGAAGAGGCCTTTAAACAGACCATGTGTTTTGGGAATCACTATCAGCAGGTTAAGATTGTTGTTTTCAGAAAAATCGTTGATGGCTTCCTCAATATTTTCATTTTGCATAAAATGGAAAACCGGCCTGGCATCTTTCAGTATTTCCTTTAACCGTTCGGTTTCTTTGATTTCAGTATCGCTGAGCAGTCCATGTTTTTTTGCAGTTATATGCAACACATGCAACTGCGGGTGAAATTCATTTAAAAGAAATTTTATTTCTTTTAAATGAACGGTAAGATGTACGTTTTGTAAATCGCAGGCAAGCCCAATTTTACCGATGCCGGTAAACCGCGTGCCATTGGGTACAATTATCAATGGCCATGCAAGAGTTTTCATAGCTGACAGTGTAGTACTTCCAAAAAGAATTCTTTTTGCAGTACCCGCCGCATGCACGCCCAGTATCACCATTGCCGGCTCTTTCTTCCGGCAGCATTCTTTTAATTGGTAAATAATATTTCCCTCCCTGATTTCAGTATAGATATCTGTTTTACCTCCTGCTTTATGATCCAGCCCCTTTTTTAATTTCTCCATATTTTCTTCCGCCTCTTTCATTAAATGTGTAATCGTTTCCGCAGAAACGGGTACTTCACTTACTATGTTAAATTCGCACACATGAACAAGGGTTATACTTGCGTTGATTGCTGTGGCAAAATCAAGGGCATAGTTGGCGGCATTTAAGGCGGCGCCTGAAAAATCTACGGGAACAAGGATTGTCTTTTTCATGGTATCTGTTTAAATAAGGAATTTGAAATCGCTTTCACGGTATGGAAAAGATTATTTTTTCGATACTAGCAGTGCGCAATAAAAATTGCCTGGTTAAGTGTTTGGATCAGGAGGTCTGCAGCACTGGGTTTGAAAAATGCCGACAGCATGCTTCTTCCATAAGCGCCCATTACAATAAAGGCATTTTTCCTTTTCAACAGGTAGCCCAGCATTTCCGTTTCTGCGGCCCCTGTTAATGTTGTAAAACCAACAGCAGAATAATGACTGCTGAGCCATTCTTTTAAATGTTCTCTTTCTTCTGCCGGTCCGGTGTCTTTTTCTGCTACCCGCAACACGCTCACTTTTTTTTCATTCAGTTGTGGGAAGAGATAACAGAACTGCTTAATGGCGAACATGGACGATTTGGTACCGTTGCACGTAAATATTATTTCATCAATTTCTTCAAATGTTTCGGGTGCAATAATTACGGGGCATTCAATGTCTTTAAGGATATCTTTAACAAATGCGCCTGGTATACCCTCAAATTTTTTCCTGAAAGACGTTGCTGCATCTACTACCAATATGTCTGCATACCTGCTTTCATGTATCACTTCTTTTACAGGGTCACCAACGGCAATATGAACCGCATATCTTGTTGATTTTCTTTCACAGACCTCTTCAAAAAGAGAAATATTTTTTTCAATGGTTTTCTTCTTTCTATGGTATTCTTCGCTGCCGCTATCTGCCTGCCAGTTGGAATTACCCCTGTCAAACATTAACTCCCGGGGAACAAGTCCGTCATCAGCTACCAGGTTATTCAGGAAAATGCCTGTAATTTTTGAATCGGTTAAAGCGCCCAGATAACAGGCAAAATCCAGCACCCGTGTGTTGAGCTTTGACGCGTCGAGCGCCAGCAATATTTTTTCCATGGTAGTTTTTTTCAAAGCTATACAGACCAGCTTTTTCAAACCATGATGCCAGCTATCAGAAAACCTGAGTTTAGTCAGTTAGATGAGTAAACCTGGAGCTAAGTCATAATAATTTGAGGGCGGGGATGAGGCTGGGCTATTTACAAAAAATTAATTTTGTGCGATGACTTATATCGCAGCAGGCAGCGTAAGCCGGCGCAACAGGTGCACCGGGTGAGAAGATCAATAAAGCAGGTTCTTTAATTTTTCAATATCTGTTATCGTTATTTTGCTGTCTTTTATTTCTATCAGTTTCTCGGCCTTAAAATCGCTGAGTGTGCGAATAAGGGATTCTGTAGCCGTTCCTACATAATGCGCAATATCGTCTCTTGAAATTTCCAGGGGGTGATTGGTTTCGCCGGGGTTAAATTTTTGGTGAATATCAACCAGTGATTTGGCTACTCTTTTCCTGAGCGAACTATAAGCCAGGTTCAGCAAACGTTCCTCCTTTTCCTTAACATTCTGCGTAATGATGCGGATAAACCTTGCTGCAACATTCATATCGCCATAAATCATTTGTAAGAAATCTTCCCTCGGAATCTGAAGGATTTCTGCATCTTCCAGCACAATGGTGTTTTCGGTATAGTTACTGTTTTCAATTAAGGATGAGTAGCCTATAAAATCCCCCTCACTATATATATCAGTAATATATTCTTTTCCGTATTCGTGATTTTTGAAGCCTTTTACTTTGCCTTTTAACAGGTAAAACAGGAATTTCGGACGTCTTCCCTCCAGATAAACGCTCAGTTTTTTCCCTATTTTTTCGATATTATATTTTTCAGCAAGTTCTTTAATAAGACCTGCTCCCTTAACATCTTTCAGAAATTCACTAATCCCATTTTCTGAAGCAGGGTATTTTTTTTCAAGCACGGCTGCCTTTTTGAGACGAATTTCTATTGCATTTAGTAATTCAATATCTTCAAAGGGCTTGGTAATATAATCGTCGGCGCCCATTTCCATGCCTTTCCTGAAATCGGTTCTTTCGATTTTAGCGGTTAAAAATATAAATGGAGTATGCAGCGTTTCCGCATTTTTTCTTAATAAATGAAGCACCCCATAGCCATCCAGTACGGGCATCATAATGTCGCAAACAATCAGGTCTGGTTTTTCTTTCAGGGCAATCTCTACACCCAGCTTGCCGTTTTCGGCGCTGAATGTTTTGTATCCAGCAAGGTCAAGGATCTCCGTTGTGTTTTCCCTGATGTCTTTGTTGTCTTCAATCACTAAAACAGATTTCATTCCTGGTTTTTTATTTTGAATGGTTGAACGGGATGAAAAACAATTCTGGTTTCCTTATTGGCCGGATGGAGCCTGGTAAGTATTCAGTTTTCGATATTAGATAAAGTAAATATATGAAGTAAAGACGTATTTTTTAATCTGTGTAGCAGGGGATTTTGCGTTTTATTTCAATAGTTCCAACTCTATTTTTAAGGCCCTGGGGAACAGGATTTCATTTTCCAGGTAGATATGCTGGGTCAGATCATTGTCCAATTCTTTCAACCGTGACAAGGCCAGGGTATGACTTACACAGGCATTTTCAGGTGCGGTGTAACTGTTGGTTAGCATCCTTATTTTAAGAACAAGTGCCGATAACACGTCTTCTTCATGTTTCATTATAACATCCAACGGCTTTCTGAGTGTTTTAACAAGAAGTTTTGCATACGAGTCATTGTTTTCATAGGCATGCGCTATCTGGCATATATACGGGAAAATAGTTTCTTCCTCGTATTGTATATGCGGCAAAATGGCCTTTTCTAATTGCTGAAACAAGGCAGAGACCTCCTGCATGTGCGGATATTTTTTTTCATGAGAACCGGCAAAATGCGCTATTATTTCAGCTGTATCAGCCAGTGTTTTCTTAAGGTACTGGTGGTGGACATTTACAATATAGTTGGTTAAAAAGTCTAAATCCCATGTATCAAAATCTATCATAGGCGGTAATTGAACAACCCGGCATGCGTGCTCCAGTTCTTTTCTTAGCTGGTCAAATTCAATTCCTTTTGAAAGGCATACTGTTTCCAGCGGCCATTTTCCACCGCAGCAGTATTCAATGCCATATTTTCGAAAAATATCTGCGGTATGATGATGCTGTCTTACGATATCGTTTACAAAAGAATTCCTGTCGATAACCGATTTGTATAAAAGCATTTCCTGCTGTTGTTTGGATAAACAAATTAAATTTCACGAACACGAAAATTGATGATATTAACGATGCTTTTTTTCAAAAACAACAATTTTTCAGATAATATCAAACCTTTTTTAAGAAAAGATAATCCTTACGAAATTATTATTCAGCCTGTTCAGGCAGAATGATGGATATCATTTAACCACATGATATTAATCAGGCAGGGGCATAGGGCTGGTTATCGCAGCGGCGCCGGCTTCGTCGGTTAAATAGTGGTCAATTACATGGGTATTTTATCAGCGGGAAGACCTGTTTTTCTTATTCCGTAGTTGACAAGTAATAGCCCGGCAAACAGGATGAGTGAGGCCAGTAAGAGCAGGGCATTAATAAAAGGAACACCCTGGTAGCTTATATCGGCTATTCCCTGTGTCATCAATAAGGCCTCATTGAAAAGAATCCCCAGTACAAACACAGTTAATCCGGCAGCAGTGAACTTATTAAGTGGAATGTATTTTGCCGCTAAAATATATCCGGTAATAAATAAAGTGATAATTCCAAGCAAAACCAGGTGCAGGTAACCAATTACAATGGGCCTGAAACCAAACGCCAGTTTGCTTAACGAAGGAATAACCGACACGGCCTGCAAACACAATTTTATGGTGAGGGCAATGGCCGACAATATTATTATCCGCTGAGCAATTAGTGGAATGCTTTTTTTTAAGATACTGTGTATGGGTTTAATTAACTGTAATAGTTTTAACCATCCGGCCAACTGCATAAAAATAGCCATTACTACCAGGATATATACCCAGGTTGGCAGCGGTAGCCATAATGCAGACAATAAATAGGCAGGAACGCAGGCCAGGGCAAACAACCGATATACGGATTTCAGCCTATTGTCATCGATTCCGTATTTTATTAATTGTGTACAAAGCAGGGCCATGCATGCAAAAAAGAACCAGCCATTGTATTGAAAATGAAGGTAGAAATAAATAGACGCCAGGTAAATAGTTGGGTGATTGTTTTTTGTAGCCATTATGAAAGCCAGGCCAAATACACCAACAGAAGAAAAAGCGTTAAAAACAACAGCCGTTTTGAACCAGTTTTGAGATACTGTACCCGGAAGCCTGTTTACATCTTTCCAGTATTTTATGGCAAAAAGATAAGAAACAATGATCGATAAGGTTGAAAAAAAAATAGATAAGGGGCCATAGCCCTGGATGGGAAAAGTAACCAGCATGCCATAGGCAGTTACCAGGTTGGCGTATAATAGAAACCGGTATTTTTGGAAAATGTTTTCAATGCCCTGGTCCCGCAAACAGGCCACCAGCAAAACCATTAAAACCTGCGTTACCCAGCCTGCAAATGCGAAATGAGAATGGCCATGCAATAGATATCTCTGGTCAATGAAAGGAAGGGAAAAAGCAATTTTATAACGTAGTATTATACCAAGTAATGCAACCAGCAATAAATTAAAAAAGGAAATTTGCAGCCATTTACGAAGCGGGGGATTCATACTGTTTTAAGGCAAAGTAAACCAGGAAAAAAAAGTTTCTGTATGATTGGGATCACAATCAGTAATATACTTTCCCCTTATTAATAACCAGCGCCCCTTTATCCTGAAGATTTCTTATACTGCGGATAACCGTTTCTACACGCAGGCCGGTCATGTCTGCAATTTGCTGCCGCGTAATTTTTATTTGATGGCAGTTATCGCAAATGTTTTTTTTCACTGCTTTAAAGTGAGAAAATAAAGTTGAAATCCGGTGTTCCGGGCCAAAGCAGGAGAGTTCTTTTAATAATAAAAATTTAAACCGCAGCCTTTCAGTAAACAGTTTGGTAAAAGCAAAATGAATGGAGGGATGCTCTCTAAGCATGTTCAGAAAAGTAGCTTTATTTAAACGAATGATAACAGAATCTTTATTGGCAACAGCAGAAGCAGCATATACGCTGTCATCAAATAAATGAAATTCACCAAAACTTTCACCTGGTTCAATAATGTCCTGTAAAAATTCCCCGCCTGCATCATTGATATTTACCCAGTTGACTGCCCCGCTTACTAATTGATAATAGAAACGTCCTTCAGTTCCCTCCCTAAAAATGCTTTCATGAGCTGCTACCTTTTTATAAGTAGCGCCCCAGGCAAGCAAAATATCTATATCAATCATCATGCATATTTTGATTTGAGTTGTAAGGATATGTCCAAAACTAAAATCATTACATGCGCAGTAATATGATTTTGATAAGGAACAAACCTGATTAATATCATGTTTTGTTTCCATGTTCTTTTAAATGCCCTGTGGTACAGGCTTTTGTAAAGCTGAGCTATTTATCTGGCACCAGGTGCAACTACACGTTTCCCATTATTATGATTCAACGCATAAGATGCCGGTAGCCGTCTGTTTAATCTTGCAGTGTCAAATTATTTACAACTAAAATTATAATTATGAAAAAGCTGGTTTTCCTCGGTATAATCGCCTTAGCCATTGTTGCATGCGGCAGTAATGCGGATGAAAAGAAGGAAACCGCTCCGGCTGCTTCAGCTTCAACAACTGATAAGAAAGAGACAGCGGACGCCAACCCTTCGTACGACCCCAAAAGAGGGGAAGGTAAGTTTTCTAACGTGCAGATTGCTGCAACGCTTGACGCAGCCAAAGCTGAGGCAGGCAGTAAAATATTTACCGTTAAATGCAGTGCCTGCCATAAAACTACAGACGAAAAATTAGTAGGCCCCGGCTGGAAAGGTGTTACTGCCAGGCATACCGCAGAGTGGATCATGAATTTTGCCACCAATCCTGATGTTATGATTGACAAAGACCCCAAAGCACAGGCAATGCTGGAATTATGCCTGGTAAGAATGCCCAATCAAAACTTAAGCGATGATGATGCACGCAACATATATGAGTTTATGCGTAAAAACGATGGCGTAAAATAATACTACTATTTCTTTTTAACTCTAATAGTGCAACAATGAAAAAAGTACAATCAGTTTTAATTTTCGGCGGTTTAATTATAGTCATTCTGCTGGCCGCCAATTCCTGCAAACCAAAAAATGCCGGTAATGCAGTAAGCGGAGATGCAGCAGGCAAGGCCTATGTGGCGCCCGGAAAATACGATGAGTTTTATAATTTTGTTTCGGGCGGTTTTAGCGGACAAATGAGCGTGTACGGTTTACCCTCTGCCCGTTTACTGAGGGTTATACCTGTTTTCTCTGTGGATCCTGAAAAAGGATATGGCTACAGCGAAGAAAGCAAACCAATGCTGAATACATCTCACGGGTTTGTGCCCTGGGATGATCTTCACCATGAAGATCTTTCACAAACAAATGGCGAAATTGATGGCAGATGGATTTTCGCCAACGCCAATAATACACCACGTATTGCCAGGGTTGATCTTACAACCTTTCACACTGCGGAAATTATAGAAATACCGAACAGCGCCGGTAATCATTCCTCCCCGTTTATTACGGAAAACACAGAATACGTGGTGGCGGGCACCCGTTTTAGCGTGCCCCCCGACAATGCAAATGGCGATGTGGCTATTAATTCCTATAAAAAGAATTTTAAAGGTTCCATCAGTTTTATCAGTGTTGATAAAAATACCGGCAGCATGGCCATTGCTTTTCAGTTAAGGTGCCCCGGTGTTAATTTCGATTTAAGTCATGCGGGCAAAGGAAAATCAAATGGCTGGTTCTTTTTCTCCTGCTACAATACTGAACAGGCAAATACATTACTGGAAGTAAATGCATCTCAGCGGGATAAGGACTTTATCATGGCTGTTAACTGGAAAAAAGCGGAAGAATACCTGAAAGCAGGCAAAGGAGTTAAAGAGTCAGTAAAATATGCGCACAATGTTTACAATGAAAAAACGCATTCGGCTACTTCAGAAATAAGGACAGAAGTGATTGTACTGGATACAAAGGAGCTAAAAGATATTTGTTATTTTATTCCCTGTCCAAAATCTCCACATGGTTGCGATGTGGATCCCACTGGTGAATACATTGTAGGAAGCGGAAAGCTGGCTGCACTGATTCCGGTATTCAGTTTTGATAAATTAATGAAGGCCATTGCAGCAAAAGATTTCATCGGCGATTACGATGGCATACCGGTGGTAAAATATGAGTCTGCTTTATATGGCGAAGTAAAAAAGCCTGGCCTTGGACCATTGCACACCGAATTTGACGGAAAGGGAAACGCGATTACTACATTTTTTGTTTCTTCAGAAATTGTAAAATGGAATATCAAAGATTTAAAAGTACTTGACCGCGCGCCCACCTATTATTCCCCCGGCCACTTGTGCATACCCGGCGGAGATACCAAAAAACCCAATGCCAAATATGTAATTGTTTATAATAAAATTACCAAAGACCGCTATTTGCCAACCGGTCCTGAGCTGGCGCAAAGCGCGCAATTATTTGATATCACCGGTGATAAAATGCAATTAATATTGGATTTTCCAACCATTGGGGAACCCCATTATGCACAGGCTGTTGCAGCAGATGTAATAAGAAATAATAGCGTCAAATTTTATAAACTGGAAGAAAATACACATCCTTTTGTTTCAAAAGGCGAAGGCGAAACAAAAGTTATCAGGAAAGATAAAAGAGTGGATATCTATATTACTGCTATCCGTTCTCACTTTGCGCCTGATAATATTGAAGGAATAAAAATGGGCGATGAAGTGTACTGGCATGTAACCAACCTTGAGCAGGATTGGGATGTACCACACGGGTTTGCTATAAAAGGTGCGTTAACAGCTGAATTATTAATTATGCCCGGTGAAACACAAACATTGAAATGGACACCTGAAAAACCAGGCATGTATCCTTTTTATTGCACAGATTTCTGCAGTGCATTGCACCAGGAAATGCAGGGTTATATAAGAGTTTCACCATCAGGCAGCAATACGGCTTTGTTATTTAGTACCGGCAAAAATATGCCGCCAAAGGATTCCGCTGCAGGAACAAAGTAAATCATCATAGCTGGCCGGTGTAATTTTTTGTTACACCAGCCAGCATTATTCTCCTCTTATAAAATAACATAAAACAGTTTTAATATGACAGGATGTAAAATATTGCTGGGTGTCTTACTGCTGGGTACAATGGCAGCATGTGACAATACTTCCGGCAAAATAACTGAAACCAGCAATGCAGCGCAGGCTGCGCCATCAGCCGGGGGACAGGAAAATGTAAAAGATGATGTTTCAGCAAAGGATGTAGTAAAAGTGGCCGCGGGGTCAAAAGATCATACTACACTGGTAGCTGCATTAAAACAGGCAGATCTCATTACTTCTTTGTCTAACGCAGGCCCTTTTACGGTATTTGCGCCAACCAATGCTGCTTTTGATAAATTGCCAGCAGGCACGGTAGACAGGCTTATGAAAGCGGATCAGAAAGAGACACTGCAAAATATACTTCAGTATCATGTAACCGTAGCAGCCATGAAAGCGGAAACCTTTACTGACGGACAGGTATTGGGAATGGTAAATGGCGATAATATTACTATTAGTCTAAAAAACGGAAAAGTGATACTGAACAACAGTGCAGTCATTATTGCTTCGGTGCCGGCATCCAACGGGATAGTACACGTAATAGACGGGGTGCTTTTGCCACCTGAAAAAAAATAGCCCGTGTACAGGGATTTTGCGTTCAGACATAAAATGATTCAACATGAAGCATCCATTAAGTAAGACCAGCAGGATATTATTGTTTATTGCTGCTATCGGGTTAGTGATTGTAATATTTACACCTATCTGGCGTATAGACCTGGATGCCCCCCAATACCCTGAAGGACTTAGCCTGAGCATTCACGCCAACGGACTCAGCGGCAACGTAGACATCATTAATGGACTTAACCATTATATAGGAATGAAGACTTTGCACAATGAAGATTTTTTTGAATTTACCATACTTCCTTATTGTATCATATTTTTTTCAATAGCATTTGCAATGGTTGCAGTAATAAACAAAAGACAGTGGCTGAATATTTTGTTTGCCCTGTTTGTTTGCTTTGGCGTTGTTGCTATGATTGATTTCTGGAAATGGGAATACAATTACGGCCATAATCTTAACCCAGATGCTGCTATTATAGTTCCCGGAATGGCTTACCAGCCCCCCTTGATTGGATTTAAGCAATTGCTGAACTTTGGCGCATATTCCATACCTGCCACCGGGGGATGGATATTTATCGGTACCGGGCTTATCCTGCTCTTTCTTGTAATTTTTGAATGGAAATTATTTAAAAGAGAAACAGGGATAAGCAATTCCTATAAAGTTTCTGCTGCACTTGCCTTATTCCTTTTTTTAGGTTCATGTACTAACGGGCCTGAAGCTATTTTAACCGGGAAAGACAATTGCCAATTTTGTAAAATGACCGTGAGTGATAACAGGTTTGGTGCCGAGGTGATAACGAAGAAAGGCAAAGTATATAAGTTTGATGATGCCCATTGCATTCTTTCCTGGTTAAAAGAAAATAATGCGGATTACAGCCAGGTACGAGCTTGTTTCTTTACAGATTTCAGCAATAGCCATTCACTGATTAAAACGGGGCAGGTAATTTTTTTAAAAAGTGATGCATTGAAAAGCCCTATGGGCGGAAACATTGCAGCATTTAATAATGCCGGCGATCTGAATGCTGTAATGAAACAGTACAGTGGAACAGTTCTTCATTGGAATGAACTTTTGAAATTATGAAAAAGAGTGCCTGTATAATAATTTTTGTTTGGTGCACAGGGTTAACCTGTTTAGCCAGGATGGTAAAGGCAGGAAAGCACCAGCAGTATACGGTAATTCAACAGGCAATCAACGCATGTGTTGCCGGTGATACAGTCTGGGTTGAAGCGGGGGTTTACCATGAAAAAAATATTATTATAAACAGGCCAATTGTATTTACCGGGGATGGTTTTCCGGTGCTTGACGGAGAATATAAATATGAAATTATTTCTGTAAAATCCAATGACGTTACTGTTAAAGGCTTTAAGCTTATCCGTTCGGGGGTTTCCAGTATGGAAGATATTGCGGGTATCAAAATTTATAATACCCGTAATGTCTTTATTTCCGGGAATATAATACTGGATGCATTTTTTGGTATTTATGTACAATCAGGCACCAATTGTACAATAGAAAATAACCAGCTCAGGGCATCTTCACAAACAGAGCAGCGAAGCGGTAATGGAATACATTGCTGGAAGAGTGACAGCCTCCGGATTATTGGCAACACCATTTCCGGGCACCGCGACGGAATTTATTTTGAATTTGTGACCAATTCAGTTATCTGGAGAAATCTTTCAGAACACAATATCCGCTATGGACTTCACTTCATGTTCTCTCATAATGACGCGTATATTTCAAACATTTTGCGAAACAATGGTGCCGGTGTTTCGGTGATGTTTACACACGGTGTAAAGATGTTTAATAATTTTTTTGAGGATAACTGGGGCGATGGCGCTTTTGGCCTGTTGCTGAAGGAGATTTCTGACAGCTATGTTATTGGCAATAAATTTACCAATAACACCAGTGGTGTTTTTATGGAAGGCGCAACGCGCATCAGGGTAGAAAAAAATGAATTTAAAAACAATGGATGGGGTATGAAAATACAGGCAAGCTGCATGGATAATACCATCACTGAAAACAATTTTTTCTCAAACACATTTGATATAGGAACGAATGGTTCTCTTGTGCTGAATAAATTCGATCGAAATTATTGGGACAAATATGAGGGGTATGATCTTAACAAAGATAACACGGGCGATATCCCATTTCACCTTGTAAGTCTTTTCTCTGTAATCGTTGAAAAAAACCCGCCGGCCATGATGTTGTTCAGAAGTTTTATGGTATCCCTGCTCGATAAAACAGAAAGAATACTGCCCAGTCTTACGCCCGTAAACCTAAAAGATGATTTTCCATATATGAAACCATTAAGACTATGATTATTGCGACCAATGTATCCAAGCAATTTGGCAAGCTGAAGGCATTGAATGATGTTTCTGTTACCTGTAATAAAGGAGAATGTATTGCGCTGATTGGTCCCAATGGCAGCGGTAAAACAACGCTTATAAAAAGCATATTGGGAATGGTGGTTCCTGATAACGGATTTATAACTTTCAATGGCAAAAATATTTTGCACGATTGGATGTACCGGGAATTTATTGGATATATGCCACAGACGGGCCGCTATCCCGAGAATATGACCATCGGCCAGGTGCTTGACATGATGAAAGACATCAGGAAACAAAACAAAAACAGACAATTGGATGAAGAACTGGTAAATGCCTTTGGACTGGACGGTTTATTGAGTAAACGCATGCGGACCTTATCTGGCGGCACAACACAAAAAGTGAGTGCTGCACTTGCTTTTCTATTTAACCCGGACGTCTTAATACTGGACGAGCCCACCGCTGGCCTTGACCCTGTGGCATCAGAGCTATTGAAAGAGAAAATCATAAAGGAAAAGAAAAAAGGAAAGCTGGTACTTATTACTTCACATATCCTCAGCGAGCTGGACGACCTGGTTACACAAATCATTTATATGCAGGATGGAAATCTTGTGTTTCACAAAAGTATCGAAAATTTACGCAAGGATACCGGAGAGAATACATTATCAAAAGCTATTGCAAATGTGATGATGAAAAAGTAAAATCATGAAAAAAATTATCAAATACGTAATTGCCGATATTCTGAGAAATAAAATAGTCCTGGCATATACGGTTTTTCTCCTGGTGATTTCACTGAGCGTTTTTAGTATTGAGGATAACACAGGTAAGGGCTTACTCAGCCTGTTAAATATAATATTAATAATCGTGCCGCTGGTTGCTGTTATTTTTTCGACGATTTATATTTACAACAGCGCCGAATTTATAGAGTTGCTGGTAAGCCAGCCTTTGCACCGGAAAAGAATCTGGATTAGTTTGTTTGCAGGCCTGGCAGGTTCATTAACCCTTGCGTTTTTTGTGGGCGCTGGCATTCCTGTTATTATTTGTGCCCCCGGCGCTACCGGCTTTACTATGGTGGGGATGGGTATGCTTTTATCGGTCATTTTTGTAGCTATTGCTATGCTGGCTGCCGTTACAACCAGGGATAAAGCAAAAGGTATCGGCATTTCAATTTTGTTGTGGCTTTATTTTTCACTGATATTTGACGGGCTGGTGGTATTTATCCTGTTTCAGTTCCAGGATTATCCGCTTGAAAAGGCAATGATAGTGGTAAGTGGCTTAAATCCGATAGACCTGGGTAGGATACTGATTTTACTAAAGATGGATATTTCTGCCATGATGGGATATACCGGCGCGGTATTTAAAGATTTTTTTGGAACCGGCATCGGGTTCACGATTGCACTGTTGGTTATGTTTTGCTGGATGATTGTACCAACCTGGTTATCATTAAGAAAATTCAATAGGAAAGATTTATAGATATGAGAAGACACGAATCACTGGCGCCATTGTCGAGAGAGCACCATTCTTCTTTACTGCTGGCACAGTTGCTAAAGAAGGATGCTCCGGCGTATAGAGGAATGCCCGCTGAGCCAGCATCAAAAGCTGCCTATGCTATTGAACAATTTCTTTCATCCATACAGCCGCATTTCAGAAAAGAAGAACAAATGCTTGGAAAAGTGAAAAAGTTAAATACAGAAATTGACGTACTGGCGGATGAAATTATACAGGAGCATCGTGAATTGACAGATGATTTCATCGCCATCCGGTTGTCCGGTGATTTGGTAGGTGATTTGGACAAATTGGGAAAAAAGCTGGAACAGCATATCCGTAAAGAAGAACGGATATTATTTCCCCTGATAGAGCAATACTGCCCGGAAGAAATGCTGGCAGCAATTACGCTTCTTTTAAAGTAAAAATGCTGGTGATGAAAAAAGATATTGAAAGCAGGGATGATATAGAATTGCTGGTAAAAAGTTTTTATGAAAAAGTAAAAATCGATCCTGTCATCGGGAGTATTTTTACAGACATTGCAAGGGTGAATTGGGAAAAGCATCTGCCCGTGATGTTTGACTTTTGGGAAAATACTATTTTTTATACCGGTTCCTATTCGGGAAATCCAATGAAATCTCATCAAAACCTTAATAGGTTGTTTCCTTTGACTAAGGAACATTTTTCGCGGTGGAACCAACTCTTTGCTTCAACCATGGATGAATTGTTTGAGGGTGATAAAGCAGTCCTTGCCAAACAAAGGGCAATCAGTATTTCAACAGTAATGCAGTTAAAGCTTTTTAACGGAGCTGGATAAGCAATGCCAGGCCCTGGTCATACGCCGCTTATTGTGTGCTAAGGCATGATAAAAATCAGGGCGGCAAATAATGAATCTATACCAATAAAGCATAGTTGCGGAGCGCAAATGAGATTTGTATTACCTGAAATGATTTTGCTCATAAGTAAATTCTTTTTTACTTCCGTTATTTGTCTTTTCTTATCATCTGAATAAAACCTTTTGTATGAAAATGCCCGCAGCAGAAAACGTGCTGGATGTAACCTTGCTTAAACCAGCAGAAAAACAGCCTTTTATTTTTATCCGGTTTGATGAATTATACAACGGTGAAACGTTAACCATTTACATTGATCACGATCCTAAGTCACTTTACTACCAGTTGCTGGAAAGAGGTGCAGCTTTTTCCTGGGAATACATGGAAGAGGGGCCGGAATGGTGGAAGATAAACATAACAAAAGGGCTGCGTGAGGGGAATGATGAAACACTGGGGCAGGTGGCCGCGAAAGATCTGCAGAAGGCGGAGGTTTTTAAAAAATATGGACTTGACTTTTGTTGTGGTGGAAAGAAAACAGTCAGGGAAGCCTGCGAAGAAAAAGGACTGGATTTTGAAGAAATTACAAATGAATTGGAACTGGCGGGTAAAACGTCCGCAGCAGGTACGCTGCCTTACAACGACCAGAACCTGGATTTCCTGGCAGATCACATAGTGAATACACATCATGGTTATATTAAGAAGATGCTGCCTGAGATAAGAACTTATGCATTTAAAGTAGCCAATGTGCACGGCACCCGGCACCCGGAATTGTCCGCTATCTGGAAATTAACAGAAGAGATAAATGCTGAGCTGATCACACATATGATAAAAGAAGAGGAACTGATTTTTCCGACTATAAAGGCATTGGCAGGTGCTGTAACTAATGCTGAACAGGCTGATCTGTCTCATGTTGGCAGCATACAGAATTTAATAAGCGCTCTGGAGACGGAACATGAACTGGCGGGCAGGAATCTTGAAGCAATCAGGCTTCTTTCCAATAATTACTCACTGCCCGGAGATGCATGCGGCAGCTATGATTTGCTGTATAAAATGCTTGCCGAATTTGAAGACGACCTGCATACTCATGTACATCTTGAGAATAATATACTATTCCCAAAAGCATTGAAAATGGAAGAAATGATGAAGGGAAGAAAGCCACAGTAAAAGCTGCATATCCGGCAATTGGTATAGCTGATTCCGGCATCAGTATTATTCCCGGGCACTGGCATTGCCCGGCATTTTTAAGATAAGCGGCCCGTAAATTTGTTGCAATTCCCAATCTAAATAAACTGGTAACATGAGTAATATCGTGGAATATATATCTGCTGAAGAAGCTGTTAAGATGGTTAAACCGGGCGACCGTGTTTTTATTCACGGGAGTGCCGCAACACCCGTTTACCTCGTTAAAGCCCTGCAGCAAAGACATGCAGCATTAAAAGAAGTTGAACTGGTAAGCATTACCAATATTGGCGATATTGATTTTGACAGACCTGAATACAGAAAAAGTTTTTTCTTTAATTCTTTGTTTGTTTCTGCCAATACCCGGGCCGTAGCCAACAGCCATGACGGGGACTATGTACCCGTATTTCTTAGCCAGATACCGCAACTATTCAGGAAGAATATTTTACCCATTGATGTTGCATTTATTCATGTTTCACCCCCGGATGCGCACGGGTTTTGTTCTCTGGGCACTTCTGTCGACATCGCCAGGGCAGCTGTTGATACAGCCAAAATAATTATAGCGCAGGTAAATCCAAACATGCCACGTACACACGGAGATGGATTTTTACATGTAAATAAAATTGATGCCATGGTATGGCACGAATGCAGCCTTCCCGAAGTTGATTATTCAACAAAAACAAGTGATGCCATACAGCAAATTGGAAGAAATGTTGCCTCGCTGATTGAAGACGGCGCCACTTTGCAAATGGGTATTGGCAGCATACCCGACCAGGTGTTACAAAACTTAAGCAGTCATAAAGATTTAGGTATTCATACTGAAATGCTATCGGACGGAATTATACCGCTAATTGAAAAAGGCATTATCAATAACAGGCTGAAGAAGTTAAATACGGGGCGAAGTGTGACCGGGTTCCTGCTTGGGACAAAAAAACTGTATGACTTTGTAAATGACAACCCTCAAATACGGGTGATGGATATTGCTTATGTTAATGACACAAGTAACATACGCCAGAATCCTAAAGCCACCGCTATTAACAGTGCAATTGAAATTGATCTTACCGGGCAGGTTTGTGCCGATTCTATTGGTACCTATCAGTTCTCTGGTATCGGCGGACAAATGGATTTTATGCGGGGTGCTTCTTTATCTGAAGACGGGAAACCAATTATTGCGCTTCCATCGCTCACCTCCAAAGGGGAAACACGCATCGTATCTTTTTTAAAACAGGGCGCTGGTGTAGTTACTACCCGCGGGCATGTGCATTGGGTGGTTACGGAATATGGTATGGTGGATTTATTTGGAAAAAACCTGAAACAAAGAGGCCGGGCTTTAATAAGCATAGCACACCCGGATTGCAGGGAAGCACTTGAGCGTTCTTTTCATGAAAGATTTAAGTGACAATTCAGGGTTTTATCCGGTTGACCAGGCGGTTTTATGTAAAGGTTTTGACAGGGCAAGTTTTTATTTCGCGGAATGTACAAATCAAAATTGCAGCTATTTATTATGCGTTTCCATCATTTAAAAATAATCCGGCAACAGCCGATTTTCGTTCATCCCGGGTTTCGTAAAATGCTGCATTTTTATCCTAACTGCTGAAATTGAGCCTGTTAACGTATCTGTAAAACCTTTGCGGGTCCTGCTTTCACCGATCTTATTAATTCCTTCAAAAAGTATTCCTGCTAAAAAATGATTGTGAAAATGATTTCAGACAAGTAACCCTCCATAAGCTTGCATTATAAAAAAATAGATATTATGTTTGTAAGAAGGATTTAATTAAGATTTAATTAGGATATTTCATTCGCCGCTATTCTTTCAGAATCAACAGACTGTTCGTCACCCCACGGAGGAATCTTAGTTTAAAAGCATACAATACAATAGTTTGTAAAATATATTTCGCAGTTTATCTGGTAAATTTTTTATCTCCACACTCCTCTGAAAAACCGGGCAACTTAATCTGGTATCACAACTGATTAGCCTTGTGTTTTTTTCCCTAACCCCTAAAACGCGCCTTTATGAAAACAAATTTATTTACCTCCCTGTTTTTATCCCAGGTTGTATTGTTGACACGCTATTCACAGGTATATAGCCAAACAGCCTATTCATTTGCCATTGGTAATTTGTCAGTAAACATTGCCGGGCTAAGCACTCCATGTTTCAATTGTACAGTTACAGTACGTTAAGCCGATTTCTTTAATCCTTAAATCGACTTAAATGAAAAGAAATTTACATCCTTCATATCAATCTGTTTATCATCTTTTTTTAGATCTGCAGATCATACTTAATTATAAGAATTACCCATTGCAGTTTTCCGGGGTATAAACATGCATGCCGTGTTTTGCATCCGCCTGTCCTTGTAAAAACCTTCTCAATATTTTTTTTTTTGAACAGTTGGTATGGTCAATTCAATATGGAATTCATGCCAAATATTTTTTACCCTAGAAAATGTTATAACCTGTTCAGGTTAGCGCGCCAATGAGCAACCGGTTTAAAAATATTTCATCCGTGCCTGCCAGGGTTCATCACTTCTTTACCCGGAGAGGAAGGATATTTTTTGCTTTGTTGTTATTGGTTTCATCCAGTCTGAGGGTAGGAGCGCAAACAGCCACTATAAGCGGCACAACAACCGTCTGTCAGAATGCAACACAGCCGCAGATAATTTTTACAGGAAGCGGCGGAACGGCTCCTTATACATTTACCTACAGCATCAACGGTGGAGCAAATCAAATAACTGGTCCGGGCAATCCATCCGTTACAGTAGCTGCTCCAACAAATGCTGCCGGTATTTTTGACTATACTTTAGTCAGTGCTGTTGATAATTCAGGAGCCTCATTAACATTAAACAATCCAACTACAGTAACCGTTACTGTAGTCTCTCCGCCAACAGCTGATGCAGGATCAAATCAATCTACCTGTTCCAATAGCGGGGCAGTGAATATAACGGCAGGATCCAGTGCCACCAATAATAGCGGCATTACCTGGACATCAGGCGGAACCGGAACATTTGCAAACCCCACTTCACTAACCACAGCTACTTATACACCCAGTGCAGCAGATATTGCAGCGGGCAGTGTAACGATAACTTTAACCGCCAATGGGAACGGCAGCTGTGCCAATGCGGTATCTACCAAAACACTTACGATTACCCCAGCACCAACAGCTGTTGCGGGTACAGCAGTAACTACCTGTTCCAATAGCGGAGCAGTAAATATAACAGCAGGATCGAGTGCCACCAATAATAGTGGCATTGCATGGACATCAGGCGGAACCGGAACATTTGCAAACCCCACTTCACTAACCACAGCTACATATACACCCAGTGCAGCAGATATTGCAGCGGGCAGTGTAACAATAACTTTAACAGCCAGCGGG